>Ga0233438_10000083_pt1 | contig 128402 bp, 119 predicted proteins | sample SI_123_September_FD_182720 | JGI IMG/M metagenome (GOLD analysis project Ga0233438, IMG submission 182720) | Seawater microbial communities from Saanich Inlet, British Columbia, Canada - SI_123_September2016_10_MG | ecosystem: Environmental > Aquatic > Marine > Inlet | place: Canada: British... | reverse complement strand
CTAAAGAATCTACAAGTAAGTATTGAGCACCCCTACGACGGCCTTTTGGTAAAGTATTCCACAGATGGCGATTCCACTTGGCAGAGTACTACACAAATGACTGAAACTTTAACTTTGTCAGCCACGTCCAATGTGAAGGCTTTTCTTCAAGATAAGGATGGTTTTCAAAGTGCTTTTTTTAATAGAAAATATGAAAAGGTAAGGCCGAGCAAAGCTGTAAAAGTTAGAAGACCAAAAGAGGGACTAACCTATGCGTATTACGAGGGTAATTTTACAGCGGTTCCGGATTTTACTATTCTTTCCCCAATCAAGTCTGGTACTGTCCTTGAACTCGACCCTGACAAGATTGGGGAGAGGCTCGACCATTATGCCATTCAATATAAAGGCTATATAAAAGTGCCGGCGGACGGTGTTTATACCTTTTATCTAAGATCCGATGATGGCAGTAAATTGTATTTGGATAGAGAATTGGTAGTAGATCATGATGGATCCCATTCTGCAAGCACCAAGAAAGGTTTGAAGGCCCTAAAAAAAGGAATGCACCCAATTCAAATAGATTATTTTGAAGATTTTTTAGGGGAAGAACTGCAACTGTTTTTTTCTGGACCTGCTATGGAAAAATCCCCAGTACCTTTATTGCATTAGACCTAGTTGAAACATACACATAAATTTGATCATACGGCAAAACTATTTCGATAAAGTTACGTCGAGTCATTTAAAACAATAGATAGAAACAAATGAAATACTGTACATTATGAAAAGATTTAAAGCACTCGACGTTTTTCGTGGAATCACCATCTGTTTGATGATAATCGTAAATACTTCAGGAGACTGGAGTTTTACTTTTGGTCCATTACTACACGCCAATTGGCATGGATTTACTCCAACAGATTTAGTTTTTCCTTCTTTTCTATTTGCAGTAGGAAATGCATTTGCTTTCGTGAAAACAGGTTGGGGTAATAAGACTTTTTCAAACGTATTTCTGAAAATCACTAAGCGGACTGTTCTTATTTTCATATTAGGCTATACCATGTATTGGATACCTTTTATGACTTGGGCTGAGTCAGGAAACTTAACTTTTGTGCCATTTAGTGACACTCGAATTTTGGGTGTATTACAGAGAATTGCTTTATGTTACTTTGCAGGAGCAGTCATGATTTACTTTTTAAGTATTCGCCAATTGATAATAGGGTCTGGGGTTATTCTGGTCGCTTACTGGGCAGTAATGTATTCGTTTGGAGATTATAGCTTAGAAGGTAATTTTGTTAGAATCGTTGACAGACTTTTATTGGGAGATAGTCATCTGCATAAAGGTGATGGTATTCCATTCGATCCAGAAGGACTATTGAGTACTCTTCCATCTATAGTTAACGTCATTGGAGGTTATCTGGTAGGTAAGTATGTGATTGATGGTGGTGTGAATTTTGAGAAACTATCTAAAATGTTGCTGGTAGGCGTTGGCATGTTAGTGCTGGGATATATATGGGATTTGGGTTTTCCAGTAAATAAAAAGTTGTGGACCAGTTCTTTTGTTATTCTTACAACTGGACTGGATATAATCCTGCTTTCCGTACTGATTTATAGTATTGATCTAGTTCAAAAGCCAGTCAATTATCACTTCTTTGAAGTTTTTGGAAAGAATTCACTTGTCATATATCTTTTGTCTGAATATCTAGCGATTGGAATGAACTTCATCAGAGTAATTGGAGATCAATCACTCTACACCTATATCTATGAAATAGGCTTCAGTTGGATTGGCCAGTATTACGGTGCATTCTTTTTTGCATTGGTTTTTATGTTTATATGTTGGGCTGCTGGGTGGTGGTTACATAAGAAAAAAATCTATATAAAGGTATGACTGGTTTTAACCCCCATCAAAAGTAGGTAATTAGAACCCCACCCCTTCAAAATAAATTTATGGAGATACGCTGGTGAAAAATGGTATTTTTATTAATTATTGGAGTTTCTTTGTCCTAGCGAAGTAAGCAGCGTAAAAGAGGCTATGTATATGGTTGGTATAGAACCTAAATCTTATTTCACAACGGCTTTCAAGAAGTTATATGGTGAAAATCCATCTGATTTTATTCAGAGATAATCGTTTTTGGACACAAAATAGTTAATTAAATAAAATAGCATTTCAACTAAATTTTTAATCTAATTAAACCTTTTTAATGAAAGAATATTCCAATACGAAATTTGAAAATAAAGGCTGGCGCCCATTTCATAAACGCTATGCTTGTTGCTTTTTTATCTTAACAATTTCTTGTACAACCACCAAAAAATCTCTTCTTAAACAAAACAATTTAGCTTCAGAGACAAGTTCTTATCTACTTCAACATGCCGAAAATCCCGTAAACTGGCAACCTTGGGATGAAATTTTATATCGGGATGAAAATGATAACAATAAGTTAGTAATAGTAAGTATAGGTTATTCAAGTTGTCATTGGTGTCATGTCATGGAAAAAGAAACTTTTGAAGACAAAAGTATCGCAGATTTGATGAATGAAAAATTTCTTAGCATCAAAGTTGATCGAGAGGAAAATCCGGATGTAGATAAAGTATATATGACTGCCCTTCAACTGCTGACCGGTTCTGGTGGGTGGCCATTAAACGCAATATGTTTACCCAATGGGAAGCCAATTTATGCGGGAACCTACCATACCAAAAAGCAATGGATGCAAATTTTAGAAAACATTCAAAAGCGCTACGAAAGTGATCCAGATCAACTTTCGGAATTAGCAGAAAAAATCGCCGAGGGAATTCAATCTGTAAATATTATTGTTCCTCCTGAAGAAACTAAACCTTTTAATAATTCTTTTCTTGATGATCCCGTTAAAGATTGGAAACAAAATCTAGATTTTAATTACGGAGGTGAAATTCAAGAAAAAAAATTTATTAACCCAGTCAAATTAGATTTTTTAAGAGTCTTTAAAACCACAACTAAAGATTCATTATTAGAAAAATATCTTAATCTAACTTTAGATAAAATTTCAAGTGGTGGTATTTATGACGCACTCGAAGGAGGTTTTTTTCGTTACAGTGTTGATCCCTATTGGAACCTTCCTCATTTCGAAAAAATGCTATACGACAACGCTCAAAACATTGGAACGTTTTCAGATGCTTACAAAGAAAACCCTAAACCCATTTATAAAGACATTGTATATGAAACCATTTCTTTTTTAAAAAAAAGAATGGCAGCAAATAACGGGGGCTTTTTTGCCGCAATCGATGCCGATAATACTTCTGGAGAGGGGGGTTATTACACTTTTAACAAAAATGAGATTGAGATAATTGCCGAAAATAATCTTCAACTTTTTCTAGATTATTATGGTATAGACTTTGAAAAACCCATTATGGAGGATCTCTTTATTTTGAAAAAAATCTACCCCGAGAGTCAATTCACTGCCAACAAAAAAATAACTGAAAAGAGATGGAAAAAGCTTAAGGAATTTTGGGAATATAACATAAAACAAATTACAATTGATCGAGATTTTCCCCTAGTTGACAACAAAATCATAACCTCATGGAATGCTCTTGCCATTTTGGGGCTTAATAAGGCATCGCAGGCGTTTGGTGAAGAAAAGTGGCTTTTACAAGCAGAAAAAACTTTTTCTTTTTTGGTAGATAATCTTTTTAAAAGTGATATTCTTTATCACACTTATCAAAACAATATGCCAAAAGTAGTTGGTTTTTTAGAAGATTATGTTTTTTTGTCAGCAGCAGCTTTGGAGTTATATAAATCTACAGGGGAAAAATATTATTTAGATTGGAGTGTAAAAATTTGTGATATTATCATAGATAAATTCCAAGTAAAGGAGAATCCATTCTTCACCTATAAAATGAAGGATCCTCTAATCTCCAAGGTTTTTGATTTAAATGATTTGACAATACCGTCTTCAAATGCAGTAATGGCCCATACTCTTTTTGATATTGGACAACTGTTAGACCGAGAAGATTACCTGAACAGGGTTCAGAGCATGTTAGAAACAATTCAGCCCGATGTAGAAAATGGCATAAGCTATTATAGCCATTGGGCTTCACTTTATGTCAAGTATGCCTTTACCAGACATGAAATAATTGTGATCGGTCCAAAAGCGAGAGAATTTTCGAGAGAAATCCAAAAAGAATATTTTACAAATATTTTATTTCAGCAAAGCAGCGTGGCAAGTGAACTGCCCTTTTTAAAAGACCGTTATTCTGAAAACGAAACCCTTATATATGTTTGTAAAAATAATGTTTGCTTTGCTCCGGAAGATTCAGTCGAAGCTGCTTTATCCAAACTAAAGAGTTTTGAAACACAGGATAAAACACCAAACTCAAGAAACATCTCTATTTACGATATAAACTTGAATTGATTTCATCAGTCATATATCTATAAACCCCCTATTTCACTGGGGATAGCTGGGTTCTAATTACCTACTTTTATTTGGGGGTTAAAACCAGTGGGCAGGGGTAAACCCGCGTCTCTTTACATCTGAAAGGTTTAAGTCTTTATTAAGTGACTATATCACATTATATTTTTTCATTAAATGTAGTAGAGTTCCCTTAGTACAGCGGGTATAATCTCTTTTGGATACTTTATCAAACTGTATATCACAATCTTTTGAATCATATTTTGAATCAAGAGAACAAACCCTATGGTATAGACCTCTTCCATTTTCACCTTGTTCACTATGGAAAACAATCGCTAGTTTCAGATACTCTTCATAGCTTGGAGCTATACTTATTCCAGAAGCTTCAATTTTCTCAACTAATTCAGTTAAATCGTTTTTTGAAGAATATATACTTTTAGATACTGAGGACTTTTCATTCTGCCCTAAGATACTCTCTTTTAGAGCAACTGCTTTCTCATTTATGTATGGATTATCATCTACACTGAAGATTCTTAATCTACTAATGTTCCGCGTACTAGTATCTATATTAATGTCTTCCGCATCCTTAAACCAATTGGAGAGATGCTCAAAATACTCTTTGTGTCTTTTAGGATTTTCAATCCGTATAATCAAATAATATCCCTTGCCACGGACACTGAGCCCAGCATAACAGATCTCTTTTAGATCGTTAAATACTTTCTCTTTTAATTCAAAAAAGTCATCTTTTAAATGGATGTTGTCTTTGTGATCAATATCGATTATTATAAATCCATTGTGGTTCTTAAGGTTCTGATCTTCCCGATCACCGATAATAACTCCAGAGCCTGTAATACACGGCAGGGTACGTTTTAAGTCATCATTTCCCTCAGTCCGTATCTTATCAACTTTACTGATTAGGGTTTCATTTTTGTTAAATATCCACTGTCTGAGAGTAATTGTCTTCATTGGTATTTGAGAATATACATTCTCAAATAAAGAAACCTTAGCATCTAAAAAGGTGGAAGGGTGGAAGGTAAAATCCATAACTTTTTTAAAATTCTAAATTCTCAGAAGTTTCATCAAAACCCCTTCCACCTTCCACCACATCAAGGTCATAGTATGTACCGTCATTTCTTTTGACTTTTTCATACCCCTTCTTGATTAGCTCCTTACCAAAAGAAGGTAGAGATAATTTTTCTTCTTGATGTCTATCACAAAATGTCACATAACTACTATGTATTTCAGAGACCTTAGTATAACCACTTGGATAACCCTTTTCATTGGCTTCATCAATGAATTGTTGTAAGACGTCGTTTTCATACTTATACTGGTTAAGAGTTTCATCTAACTCTTTATAGTATACAAATTTTTTGTCCTTCAATAGAAGGGTAAGAGCACTTATAACTCTATTAAATATTCCACCTAATTCATCTACGATGATTTTAAAATGGAGCTCGGGATCAATTTTTTTAGGCCTTTTATCAAACTTTAATATCAGCAGTCGTCTTATAAAACTTTCACTTTCATCCTTTATAGCTGGGAGAGAATTCAGATTGAACATTAGCTTGGCATAATTAGTAACAGTTCTTATATCTGAGTAAAGTTTTTTGCCTAATACTGGCTCTCCAGACACAAGAGTTTTGAACATAGTTACGTTCAGAGTCTTTTCATTTTCTGAACAGTAATTTAAGAGCTTACCTTCGATAAGTATTATTGTGTTGGGGTCTTTTGTCAGTTTACCAATAGATACACTTGAGGTGTTTTCTTTACCCAAAAGTTTAGTTATTACTTCCTGTACCACACTTTTCCCATTACCACCATCACCAAACAAAAAGAGAGCTTTTTCTAACTTCAGATGGTTTGTAAAAGCGTATCCTATATACTGATGTAAAACAAGCTGTTGAGTCATGTCAGGTAACATTTCGTTTAAGAAGTCATTCCATTTAGGACATGATGCATTTTCATCATAATCATAGTCTAGTTTATAAGTTAGATAATCATCAATGTTATGCTCTCGCCGAGTAAACCCTTTTTTATTAAATTCTAGAGTAGCGTTCTCACAATTCAGAAGAATTTTATCATCGTCTGTATCAGGAATAATCCTTAAGTCATCTCTAAAAGTGTCTTTAAGTGACCTATAAAAACTACTAATATGAAAACTTATATTATTAGCATAAATCTTTTTACAACACTTTCTCAAAAAAATATCAATTTCTTCCTCATTGATTTCATTCCAATAATTATCTGCGTATACATAAAACCTACCGTAGAAATAGGCCATTTCAATCTTATACTTTTTGAATGACTCTCTAATTTTATTAACAGCGTATGCTAGAGCTTTATCCCTAGATTTAATTTCTTTTAAACCTCCTGAATCAAATCGCTCAATTTTCTCTGCTACCTTAGACCAATGCTTAAGGGTAATTCCGTCATTAATACTTCTCATATCGCCCCTTTGATTTAATTACAACCAATGAATTCATCAGTTCTTCTTTCTTGTAGAACCTTCTGCTACCGATGCCATAGGCTGTTACCGTCCCTTTGTTGGTCCATCTCCAAAGAGTGCTAGGATCGACCTTTAAGAGCGTACAGGCTTGTTCTCTGGTGAGAAGCTCCTGATCTGGCGGGTTGTTCGATAGGTTGTTTTTAAATGCCTCCTCCAGGGATTTCCCGATGAGGTCTTCGAGTTCTTCTTTTGATAGAACGTCAAAAATGATTTGATTTTTAATCATTATAAATTTTTTAATATTTAAAAAACTGAGAGGCTACTTTCATTTGAAGTAAACTCTACATCTTTATGAAATTAATCATATGCAAAGATTTATAATGTCAAATAATGAAATAGGGAAAGTTGGGAGTGGATAGGAAAAAACCTATCTTTTTATTCAAATTTTTTGAAAAAACGATCAATTTCAACCTTTAGTTTTGGATTATCAGATTTTGAATTACCTAGACTTTTTGCTATAAGGAGTGTCCCTTTAGAGCTATAGATCTTATTTGTTCTAGCCACCGATGTTATTGAAAAATTATAGAAATAACCTTTAAGTTTAGTTAGTAAATAATGAAATGAACCATTATCAATGTTTAAATGAATATTCTTGTCTGACTGTCTAATTAGAACTAATATAAAATCATTAGGCAAAATGTCGTCCCTTAGAAAATCAATTTTGAGGTTCAATATTTTAACAAGATTATATATTTTTTTATCCCGAATGGTTATTTTATTTTTTTCCTTTATTTTATTAACGCCAATTCTTTCCTCAAAAACATTGATCAAATGAGAATGAATTAAATGCGAATAGTTGTTATGTGATTTTTTGGATAAAATAAGATTGCTATGACTTGATAAGCTTTTTACAAGAAAGAAAGGCTCTTTTCCTTTTGAAAAGGATATTTTTTTGAGTTCTTTAAGCTTGAATTTAAGGGTTTTGTTTAACTGGTCTTGATTTGTAAAACCTACAAGCCATTCTTCTATGAGTGTGTCTAGCTCTTTGGGCATAATAAAAAAATCTTGGCTTCTTACCAGTACATCTTCTTTAGTATATTCACCAAATTTCTCTTTCTCAATTTTAGATTCTTGTGTTAATTCTACACCATTAGATACCCTAAATAAATACTTTATTAACTCATCTATTCTTGAATTTTGACCTTCCATATTACGCATTTAAGAAGTTATAAGCATCGAGATCTTTGTTGGGGTTCCTACCAATGTATTCGTAAAAAGTGGACTCTCTTTTGTGACCAGTGATTTTCATAATTAGATTTACTGAGACTCCCTTGTCAAAATGATAGGTTGCAAAAGACCTTCTCATATCATGAGAAGCCAACAATTGATACTTAGGAGCTTCTACCAGTTCTTTTCTTTTAGTTTGTGGATTCATTTTGTAGCCTTTAACGATCTGATCAATGCTAGCTCTTTTGCAAACTTCTTTCATATAGTCATTGAACTTTTGATCTGATATTGGATAGGGAAACCTGTATCTTATAATATCAATCACTGGTTTTAGTTTTACAGGGATAGTAACAGGCTCTTCTCCTTTGACCTGGATTACATCGATTAAACCGATCCCATCACTATCATATCTTATGTCTTGTTTTCTTATCTTTTGAAGATCTGATATTCTTTGTCCGATATTTAGTCCTATTAGCAGCCATTTTCTAACATTTTCAAGATAGGGAGGCAAGCCTTTTAAGTTTAGAATTTTAAAAAACTCATCTTCAGAAATAACGTTTATGTGTTTTTTTGTTTTATAACTATATTGCTTATCGATAGCATCAATATTAATGCCAAGTTTTAAGCCCTTTTCAGCACCATACTTTAAAAGACCTTTTAACCGTTTAATTTTTCTTCCAATATCACCTTTCGCATATTGTTGTTCATCAGACAACCATTTTACAAATCCTTCAAGCTCCTCTTTTGCAAAATCATTGATTTTTATCTTAGAGTCTATATGCTCTTCATATTTAACTAGAACTCCTCTAAAATCTTTATAGCCCTTTACAGTGTTTTTCTTTAATCCCATTGTGCCATCCTTTGCTTTTTTTAGATGGAGATTGCCAATTTGATCGTCGATGAGATTCAATAAAAAGGATAGGTCAGTAGTCGGAACTTTATTGTTAAATCTGTCAATTTGTTTATTGAGCCATTTATTGGTTATTTCTACACCCAAATTAATGTCTTCGTTTAGTCGATCTGCTAGAAAGATTTCAAGTTCAGAGAGTTTGTTATTAAGATTTTTTAATTCAGGAGAGACTGGTTTAGCTCTTTTTTTAGAGTTGCTCCACTGAGAAGGGTGAACTGTAAATCCTGTTCTAGAGAAAACCGACCTAGAATTTTGAGGCCTGAAAGATATATAGATGCTTACCTGTTTATCATCTTTCGATTTTATCCTATATGAGAATGATGGCATTTGTAAATTTAATTATTTGGCAACATATTGGCAACAAATATTGCAATATTATGCTATTTAATGAAATTTAATGCAACTATGAAATCACACAGTAGTGATCTTAAAGTACTGTATAATAGTATATTTAAGCCTATTTACAGCAAAATTGGATTATAATTAGTTTGTATAAGTTATACTCCCGCCTCGAGTACTGAAATCCCTTTAAAGAAGTTTTTTTAAAGGGATTAATTTTTTTAGGAACCAATCGGCACTTAGGACAATATGTCTTTTACCACATTTCCGTGAACGTCTGTAAGTCTATAACGTCTTCCTTGATGTTTAAACACCAGTCTTTCGTGATCTACGCCACACAGGTGTAAAAGCGTGGCATGAAAATCATGAACATGAACGGGGTCTTTGATAACGTTGTATCCAAAATCATCTGTTTGTCCGTGTAAATGCCCCGGTTTTACGCCTGCACCAGCCATCCAAATCGTAAAGGCTTTTGGGTGGTGATCTCGGCCGTAGTTGGTTTCGGTCAATTGGCCTTGTGAATATACAGTCCGACCAAACTCACCTCCCCATATTACGAGCGTATCTTCGAGCATCCCTCGTTGTTTTAAATCTTTAATCAAGGCTGCATTGGCCTGATCGGTCAATTTGTTCTGCCGTTTTACTCCTCCGGGACAACCCACATGCTGATCCCATCCTTGATGGTACAACTGGACAAATTTCACTCCTTTTTCCAATAATTTTCGGGCCATCATACAGTTGGCGGCATAGGTGCCAGGATCGCGACTGTCTTCACCGTACATATCAAAAATATAGTCAGGTTCGTCAGACATATCGGTGACTTCAGGAACAGAGGTTTGCATTCGAAAGGCCATCTCATACTGAGCCATACGGGCGTTGATTTCTGGGTCACCATAAGCATCGTGTTGGAGGGAGTTTAGTTCCCCCAGATAATCGAGCATTTTTCTTCGATCGTGCCCATCATAATTTTCTGGATTGCTCAAGTAGAGCACGGGATCTTTTCCCGAGCGGAATTGAACTCCCTGATGTTCGGTGGGTAAAAAACCGTTACCCCAAAGACGGGAATATAGGGGTTGACCTCCCATGTTTTTTGTAATTAGTGTGATGAAGGTCGGTAGGTTTTCATTGTCAGATCCAAAACCATAACTCAGCCAAGACCCAATGGAGGGTCTTCCTGGAAGTTGATTTCCGGTTTGCATGAAGGTTATGGCAGGATCATGATTGATTTGATCGGTTTGCATCGATTTTATAAAACACAAATCATCGACCACTTCCGAGGTGTGAGGAAGCAGTTCGCTCGCCCAGGCACCAGATTTACCATGTTGTTTAAAATTAAAAATGGAAGGTGCTATGGGAAATTCTGATTGCTCTGCACTCATAGCGGTCAACCGTTGTCCTTGGCGAATGGAATCAGGCAAATCCTGTCCAAATCTATTTTTTAACTTGGGCTTGTAGTCCCACATGTCCAGTTGTGAGGGGCCTCCACTTTGAAAGAGATAGACGATGCGTTTTGCCTTCGGCAAATGATGGGGCAAGCCCAATCTATTTTTATTGTATGATTTGAGTAGGGCATCGGCATCGGACGCCTTAATATCTTGAGGTTTTATGGAGGCCAAAGCCTTTTCGCCATTCAACAGGGATCCCAACGCAATGGCACCCAACCCCATAGAGGTTTTTGTTAAAAAATTTCTACGGCTGAGTTGTTTTTCAACTTCTTGGAGGTCTTTGTTATTCGATTTTAAGATATTGTGGTTGTGACACATGATTTATCGTTTCCTTATTTTACCCCTATCCTAGACTTCTGCTTTGGAGGAATTGGGATTGTTTTTATCTTTTTGTTATGGCAGCATCAGAGTTGATGATTGTACTGACCACGATTGCATTGGCAGCAACCTTAGCCTTGTTATTGTTATTCGTTATCCGAAACGCTCCAGTATTTAGCCAACCTTCAGTTTTGTATTTTCTTGATTTGAATTTTTTATATTCTTGCGATTGAAGTGCTAATAAAAGCTCCAGTTCTTCTCTTTTAATGCTTCTTCCCGTTAATCTTTTGAAGGCATCTGAAATTCCTGTTTTGGAATCGTTAAATGACAGCATATTATATCCCAAAACACGAGAGGCTTCTATGTAAGTGGGATCGTTCATCAATACCAAGGCTTGTAGTGGGGTGTTTGTTTCTTGTCTGCGAACAGAACAAAAGGATCGACCTGGGGTGTCGAAGGTAGCGATCGTAGGATGGGGGACAGAACGTTTCCAAAGGGTGTACATGCTCCTACGGTAGAGTTTTTCTCCTTTATCCGCTTGGTATGATGCCCCATTGATTTTCCACAAGCCTTTGGGTTGATAGGGCTTGACACTCTTTCCGCCTATGTTTTTATTCAAAAGCCCCGATGCGGCCAGTACATTGTCTCGTAGCATTTCACCCGTTAATCTTTTTGAGGGCCCACGGGCCAAAAGTCGGTTCGCCTTATCGTATTCCAAAAGCTCCTTATTGGTCAAAGACGATTGCTGATAGGTATTCGACATGACCATTAATTTAAGTAAGTTTTTCACGTTCCAGCCCGATTCCATGAACGCAATGGCCAACCAATCCAATAGTTTGGGATGACTGGGCATTTCTCCTTGGTTGCCAAAGTCTTCCACGGTTTTTACGATCCCCGTTCCAAAGATATTTTTCCAATAACGATTGACCGCCACGCGAGCAGTCAGGGGATTGGCTCTATGAGTCACCCATTTGGCCAAACCCAGCCTGTTTTTTTCAAGACTATCTGGGAAAGCGAGTATTTTTTCTGGTGTGTTGGGATATACTTTTTCACCGTATTGATCATATTGCCCTCGCTTTAGCAAGAATGTTTCACGGGGTTCATTCATTTCCCTCATGACCATAATTTCCTTAATCTGTTCTAAGCTGTCCACTTGGATTTTTCGTTTGTCCGCCAGTTCTGCCAGTGATGATTGATAGGTTTTGGAATGGTTACTGATATAATATGCCTTGAGCATGTTTTTTTCACCTAGGGTCAATGTTTCGGCCGATTTATTGACGATTTTTTGAAATTTTTCAGCCTTTGAAATTTGAAGGACTTCTAAGGCAGTGAGTTCTTTACTAAAGACCAAGATGTCATCTACGACTGCTCCTCCAATCCCTTTGCCACGCCATCGCGCACCGATTTGTAAACCAGGTTCAACGGACTGATTGTAAATGATGTCCTTATACAAATTGTCAACTTTGATGTTGGTTTCTAGTTCTTCTCCCTCCAGATAAATTTTCAAACCTTTGGCTTTGCTAGAACCGTCGTATGTCATGGTAAGCTGTACCCACTGATCTTTGGGAACCTCTTGAGTACTTAATTCTACAATGGCATTATCGGGCCAGACATGTGCCAACATGGCTTCAAGTTTATTGTCTTTGAGTGCCAAATGGAAACCGCGGTAACTGTATATCCGTGTTCCAATATTTTTATGGAAAATGACACCATTTTTTAATTCTTTTGGAATTTTTATACGAACACCAATGCTAAAAGTTTGATTTCTTTTGAACACTCCTATACGATCCAGATCTAGCCACGCATCACCATCAAATTCAAGTCCCTTATCCGAATACCCTTCTACAATTTTAGGAGATTGTTTTGGCGAATGTTGCCTTTTCATCTTTCCTTTTTGGGAGGGATTGATGGTGTTGTTCAAGCTGCCATTGACAAAATTGACTTTGGCGATGAGCTTACTCGGAGAAGCTTTTGCTTTGAGCTTTTGATAACTTTCTCTTTCGATCCATTGGTCTGCATTTTGGGATTCGGAGGTAATGACTTGCTCAATATCCTTTTGCTTATTTTCAACCAGCCCATTGACATAGGCCATGAATTTTTCCTGTTCTTGGGTGGGGAGTAACATGTTGGGGACGGGCATAGATGAATCAAAAGAAATTTGACCAGATTCATTTACGTTGTTGAAGAAGCTGTACATTTCGTAATAATTCTTCTGAGATACAGGGTCGTACTTATGATCATGACATTTGGCACATGCTATGGTTAACCCTAACAGTCCCTCACCTACAATATTGGTTCGGTCAGCTACATACTCTGAGCGAAATTCCTCATCGATGATCCCTCCTTCTTGATTTTGGGGATGTAGTCGATTGAAGGTAGTTGCTAAAATTTGTTGTTTACTGGGATTTTTCATCATATCCCCCGCCAATTGCCAACGAATAAATTGGTCATAAGGCATATTTTGTTCAAAGGACTTGATGACCCAATCACGATAGGGGGAAACATCACGGTAGCGATCTACGGTATAGCCATGGGTATCGGCATAACGGGAAAGATCCATCCAATCCAAGGTCATTTGCTCGGCATAGTGAGGTGAAGCCAACAAACGGTCAACTTGTTTTTCATATGCGTTGGCTAGGGTGTCGTTTGTAAAACTTTCCATTTCCTCTGGAGAAGGAGGAAGGCCTGTTAAGTCAAAACTTAACCTCCTCAACAATATCTCTTTATCCGCTTTTGGGTTGGGTTGAAGGTTTTCAGTTTCCAATCGAGCCAATATGAAATTGTCGATGGGGTTGGCTGCTTTTTCCTTCAATTTTACAATGGGAATTTGTGGTTCTTCAGGGGCAATAAAAGCCCAATGATCTTTATATACTGCTCCTTGATCGATCCACTTGATCAACATTGCTTTTTCGTGAGCCGAAAGCTTTAGGTGGGATTCTGGTTCGGGCATCACAACATCAGGATCGTCAGATAAAATTCGGTCAACCAGTTGGCTTTGATATAAATTTCCCGGTTTTATGGCAAATTTTCCTGGAGAACTTTTTAATTCGGCAAAAGCTAGTTCAGGAAGATGTAATTGTAAAGCAGCCTTTACCTTTGCTTTATCAGGACCGTGACAGATGAAGCACTTGTCCGAAAGAATGGGTTTAATGTGTTGATTAAAATCAACTTTTTTGGGCAACTTATCATAGGCCTCTTGAACCAATTCGGGCAGAACGGGGTCTTTGCAAGAGAACAATACTCCTAAAATGTTTATTACAATGATAAGTGATAAGTGTCTCTTATGCATATTGCTTTAAACGTTTATATTTTGAAAATTGATCCAGCCCCTCAGACATGGGGAGTTGGTCTTATTTATTTTTGGAGTTTCAAAAAACACTGTTATCAAAGCGATGGATATTGAATTTTTCATATAGTATTTCACTAAGATAATGAAACCCGTTATTTTACAACAGAATGATAGTGTGAAAAAAACGAAAAAAATAAGGGGTAATAAAGGTGCTTCAATTTTTAAATATTACAAGATTACCTATGAATTTTAAAACAGACACTTTATGAGGTTTGACAATAGGAATACAAATAGCAGCCCTCCAAAATCAACCCTTTAAAAAACTAAAAAGTATTCCCACCCCGAGGACTTAAAAAGCTTAAAGAATTTTTCAGCATTTATTTTGTACATTATATCGAATTTGAGATTAAATCAATAAAAAACACCCCGTAATTATCTTACCTCTATTGGTTTATTATATTGATTTTTTAATTAATGATAGGGTTTTATTAATTTGTGTCGTAATAGTTATAGTCTAAAAAAAATGAGATTGAAGAGTATTTACTTTTTAGGTTTGATGATTTTGATTGTATTAACCCAATGCGAGAAAAGTCAAAAAACAGAAACCAAACCTAATTTTATTGTTTTTATTGCTGACGATGTCAGTTGGGACGATCTCAGTGTTTACGGAAATGAATTTGTACAAACCCCAAACATTGACAGTTTGTCCTCTGAGGGATTGGTATTTAAGAATATGTATTTGACAACCAGTTCGTGCAGTCCCAGTAGAAATTCGATCATTACAGGAAGATATCCCCACAATACAGGGGCTCCTGAGCTACACAGTCAGCCGCCGATGGAAATGACAACAGTGGCCGAAGCCTTGAAGAAGGGGGGGTACTATACTGCCTCATCTGGGAAATTTCACATGGGCGACTACGCCAGGAGGGGGTTTGATTTGATCAATGAAGACAGAAAAATAAACGGCCTCGGCGGAGAGCAACAATGGGTAAAAACCCTAGAGGACAGACCCAGAGACCAACCCTTTTTTATGTGGTATGCTTCCTATGATGCCCACCGTTCCTGGGGTGAAAATAAGTTTAACGGTACCCACGACCCGGCAACTTTGACCCCACCCGAATATTTGGTTAACGATGACCCTACAAAACAGGATTTGGTCAATTACTATGACGAAATCAGAAGATTCGATCATTCAATAGGAGAGGTGGTAGCGACACTCAAAAAACAAAAGGTCTATGAAAACACATTGATCATTGTGATGGCAGACAATGGCCGTCCTTTTCCTCACAGCAAAACCCGTCTCAATGATCAAGGCGTAAAGACTCCCTTCATTCTGACTTATAAAAAAGACAAGATCAGAGGTGAAACCAAAAGCTTGGTAAGTGCCATTGATATCGCACCAACCATATTGGAGTATGCCCACTTAGAAATAGAGGAAAATTATCAGGGTAAAAGTTTTAAAAAATTATTGCTCAATCCCTCAACTTCTTTCAGAAATTATGTCTTTGCCGAGCACAATTGGCACGACTATGAAGCCCATGAGCGCATGGTCAGAAGTAGAGATTTTATGTACATTGAAAACAACCGAAATCAATTTGCTCAAAGAGGACCATTGGATGCCATCAACAGCGATTCCTATGCCAGTCTTCTAAGCCAACTTGAGTCTGGAGAAATTTCTGAAATCCAAAAAGAGATTTTTCTCAGCCCCAGACCCCAGAGAGAATTTTATGATGTAGAAAAAGACATATTCCAGCGTGACAATTTAATTGAAGAAAAAAGCCATCAAGACGAAATTAAGCAGTTGAAATCCGTACTTGAAAAGTGGAAAACACAAACGGGAGATTCCCAACCGGATGAAATTACCAAAGATTGGTATGAGAAAAGACCAGGGCCCGACGATGCACCCAACTCCCTAAGAACCCCCCATCACGGTATAAGAGGAGAATTTCCGGGAGCCTCAAAAAACGCCACCCAAATCAACAACAAAGGACCTTTTTAATTAAAAAAACACATGAAATACAGCTCTCTTTTATGGGCCTTAATCGGCATAATGCTAATGGGCTTCCAATCCAATCCTAAAAAACCAAAACTCAATGTTTTATTTATTGTTGCCGATGATCTAAACTGTGATATAGGAGCCTATGGCAACACCAAAGCCATTACTCCAAACATTGACAAATTGGCAGAAGGAGGGGTGCTGTTTGGGAATGCCCATAACCAATATCCTTGGTGTGCTCCCTCTCGGGCTTCTTTTATGACCGGAATGTATGCGGATCAAACCAAAATAAAATCACTGAGAGTATATTTAAGACAGGCGATTCCTGATGTGGTGACCCTCGGACAAAAATTTAGGAAGGAAAACTATCACTCGGTAAGAGTAGGTAAGATTTTTCACTATCACAACCCAAGAGATATTGGAACTGCTGGTCATGATGACAACTACAGTTGGGATCAAACCCTCAACCCCTATGGAAGAGATAAGATAGAGGAGTACAAAATCAACACCCTCAGACCTAGGAACTATGGGGGTACCCTGAGTTGGCTTGCTGCAGACGGCAATGACGAAGAACAAACCGATGGAATTGGAGCCACCGAAACCATTAAGTTTTTGGATCGATTTGCCAAGAGTGGTGAGCATTTTTTCATGGCTTTTGGACTCTATCGTCCCCACACGCCTTATGTCGCTCCAAAAAAATATTTTGACCTGTATGAAACCAATGAAATGGAAATTCCCGAAAGCTCGGATGCCTATTTGAAAAGCTTACCTCAACCCGCAGCCAAATCCATAAGGGAGAAAAAAGAGCAGAATAAGCTTGATAAGGATTTGGCCAAAACCATCAAAGAAGCCTATTATGCCACAAACAGCTTTGTAGATGCCCAAGTGGGTCGGGTGCTCGATAAATTAAAAGCCACAGGTTTGGACAAAAACACCATCGTTGTTTTTACCTCAGATCATGGGTACCACCTTGGTGAACACGGTCATTGGCAAAAACGAACCCTTTTTGAAAATGCTACCAGAGTTCCATTGATTGTTGCGGGGCCGGGCATCAATAAAAATGAAAAAATAATGGATGCTCCTGTGGAATTGGTTGATCTGTACCCCACACTTATGGAAATGCTTCAAATGGACACTCCCGAATTTGTGTCCGGAAAGAGTTTTGCTCCTATGCTTAAAGATTCCAATGCTAGGGTAAGAACTAGTGCATTGACCGAACTGGGGGTTTATATGGGAGGCAAGTCCAAAGTTCAGGGCTATTCGATCAAAACAGACCGTTATCGATTGACCCAATGGGGAGAGGATGGTGCTATGGGTTATGAGCTTTACGATCATAAATACGACAAAGAAGAACTTCACAACTTGGCTGATAATGACGATTACCAAAAAATTAAAGACTCTCTGAATGTAGTAATCAAGTATCGAATCGCCGACGCCAGATTAAAGCCCGAGGGATTGGGAAGACAATTTGATGACGCAAAGGAATGGTTTGAACCTAGAACAATTCACTCCCAACCCAAAAACAATTGATGATCTATTTGATTTAAATCATAGTAGAGACCTATGACATCCAATACCATCTTAATTAGCATTCATTGAAACTGAAAGCCCATTTTTGTGTTGGGCTTTAAACCCTTATTTTTTGAGAAGAACTACCACAGGATGGTGGTCGGAGGCCCAACCTCCCATGGGTGTTTTTCTGTAGGGGTGACGAGCATTTGAATTTTGTAATCCTTTGATAAAAATGTAATCAATCCTCTTTTCACTTCTTTTTTCGGTATCAAAATTATTGGTAGTGCCGTAAAAAAGGTCGGTTTTGGGGAGGTTCTTTTGGACGTCAATAAAGTGAGACTGCATTTTCTGAATGGGGGAAGTTTCGGGAGTGAGGTTGAAGTCTCCAGTAATTACAACGGGATGATTTTCCTGATTCAACGATTTTATTTGTTCAATTAATAAGTTTACAGATTCGGTTCTAGCTAAATTTCCTCTGTGATCAAAATGGGTATTGAAAACCCATATTTTCTCTTGGGTTTTTCGGCTTTGGAATAAACCATAGGTACAGATTCTCTCTAAAGAAGCGTCCCAACCTTTGGAAACTCTGTCAGGGGTTTCGGACAACCAAAAGGTGTTGGTTTGAAGAAGGGTGTATTTTTTTTTCAGATAGAAAATAGGACTGTATTCTCCTTTTGATTTCCCGTCTTTTCTTCCTACACCCACATAGTCATAGTCTTTCAGTCCGTCTATCAAATCGAGCAATTGAGCATGTACAACTTCTTGTAAACCTACAAAATCTGCATTTTCTTCATTCAAAAAAGCCGATACCGTAGCCTTTCTGTTTTCCCAAACATTCATACCATCATTGGGGCTGTTGTAGCGTATGTTATAGGATATGGCTTTGATGGGTTCGGCTTGTTGAAACAAGGCAAGGCTCAAAATCAATAAAAATCGGATCATCATTGTCAGGTTTTGATCAGAAAATTACTCTTTAAATTTCATAAAATCGCAGAATTCAAATACAAATAGTTCAATGGGGATCCTTTTTTTTGAGTTAAAGTCATGATTAATTTCATTTAATTTTTAATACAAGCTGCAATCAATTGACCCAGGATATAGGGCCAAAAGTCCCTTTCCTCATTTTTGTATATTTATTAAAATAAATGATCATATCATGAGTCAAAAACTCCTATTCAGCCTTATTGCCTTAACGTTCATTTACCAGCTTTCTGCCCAAATAACGACTCCAACCATCAAAGAAGAGGCAGATGTCCCTTCGTATCAATTACCTCAACTACTCATTTCTGAGAGGGGGAAAGAAGTTAATTCCCCCGCCAAGTGGGAGCGATTGAGGCGTCCTGAGATCCTTTCTTATTTCGCCAATCAGGTTTATGGCGTAGTTCCTGATCAATTGGATTTTCACGAGGTAGAAGTCTTAGATGATGAGCCTGCTGCCCTAGGAGGAAAAGCGATTCGTAAGCAAGTCAACCTAATATTTAAAAAAGAAAAGAAATCTATAAAAATGTCCTTGCTCATCTATCTGCCCAAAGGAAAAACAAAATCACCGGTATTTTTGGCGTATAATTTTAAAGGAAATTATACGGTAAATGCTGACCCCGATATCTTAATTAATGGAAAAAAAGAAAGTGAATTGAGTGAGGAGGAACTCAAAAAATTCAATAAAAACAAAAGAGGAGGTCGCACTTCTCGATGGGCCATAGACAAAATGATTGAAGCGGGCTATGGTTTGGTGACAATCGATTACAATAATGTAGATCCCGATAAAAATGATTTTTCTGACGGGATTCATACCCTTTTCTATCAACCTGGACAAACGACTCCTGCCAAAAACGAGTGGGGTTCACTCTCAGCTTGGGCATGGGGAATGTCTAGAATAATGGACTTCATGGAAACGGAGGCATTGATCGATCACAAAAAAGTGATTTTAATGGGACACTCCCGACTGGGAAAGACAGCCCTCTGGGCAGGAGCCAATGACCAGCGATTTGGTATTGTGATCTCCAACAACTCGGGTTGTGGTGGGGCTGCGCTTTCTAGGAGAAGATTTGGAGAAAAGCTTTCAGACATCAACACCAACTATCCCCATTGGTTTGCTAAAAACTTCCACTATTTCAATGAAAACGAATCTACACTTAAAGTCGATCAGCATATGCTCATTGCCCTTATGGCTCCCAGACCTGTATATGTGGCCAGTGCCAGCAAAGATGCATGGGCAGATCCTAGGGGTGAATTTTTGGCGACCAAAGCCGCATCACCCATATATAGACTCTACGGAAAAAAAGCTATTGAAATGGAACAATTCCCACCTGTAAATACACCTTTTCACGGAACGATGGGATATCATTTGAGAGATGGAAAACACGATGTAACTGACTACGATTGGGAGCAATACATCAAGTTTGCCAATCAGCACTTAGGTTTGAATTAGTCGACGGTACTTCCCCACCAATCTTCATTGGGAAGGTAGTTGGGGTCAAGTTGAAACGCCCTGCGTTTTTCAACCTTTAATTTCATTTTCTGTTTGTGCTGACTGAGCCATTTTTCTTCCTCCTCATCATTGTGAAGGGGGTCTTTTTCGGGAATTTTAGCTCCGGTAGTTTCCAACCATTGCTCTAGTTCGTTTTTGAGTGCGATTCCCAATTCAGTATTTTGATCAAATACATTAGTGCTTTCTCCCATGTCTTCACCCAAGTGATAGAGTTCGTTTTTTCCGTCCTCAAAATAGTGTATCAGTTTCCAGTATCCCTTGCGAATGATAGCGCTGGGATCTCCCCCTTGATTTCCATAATGAGGGTAATGCCAGAACAACGAACGCTCTCCTAAAGATTTTTTCTCCATCAGTGGAACCAAACTCTTTCCATCGACAGGAGTGGTGTTTTTGATACTGGCCAATTCCAATAGGGTAGGGAAGAGATCTGCACCCGTAACAGGGGTATTAACTTTTTTTTCGGGATTTATAATTTGTGGAGCTTTGATAAAAAAGGGTATACGAGTCCCTGCCTCCCATTGATAACCTTTGCCACCCCGCAATGGGAGGTTGCTGGTTGCAAAGTCATCGCCTGCGGAGACACCCCCATTATCGGATACAAAAACAACAACCGTATTTTCATCCAATTTCAATTCATCCAATGTATTTAAAACATGACCTACAGCTTCGTCGGTTTGTTCCAATAGTCCAGCATAGACCGGATTGTCTTGTTTGATTCTGATGGGCAATCTTTTTTCCATGGAAAAACCTTCTTCAAGAATCCCTTGATCCACGGCCTTTTTTTGGTATTTAAGCCATTTTTCTTGGGTGGTCTGTATGGGGGCATGAACGGCATAAAAACTCAAATATGCAAAGAAGGGTTTTTCCTGATTTGACTTGATAAAATCTGTGGTTTCTCGGGCCAATTTCATCGATAGCGTCATCCCCTTTTCCTTTGGTTTGTCTTCTAGAAAAGGGTTGTTGAAAGGAGAAAAGTATCCACCGCTATAGGGCCCTCCGCGATGGTATCCCCCTTTGTTGATTTCAAAACCGTGATCGATGGGAAGAGATTTTTGTTCAACAGAGCCCAAATGCCACTTCCCTGCAAAAAAAGTTTTGTATTGATGTGTCTTGAAAACCTCTGGAAGTGTAGTCAGTTCAAAGGGAAGATGCTTGACATATTCACTGGGCAAAAGTTGGGTTTTTCGACCGACCTTCCGCCAATCTGTTCCATATTTTGCACCAATCCAATCGGTTATCCCATGAACTGTTGGATATAGACCAGTTAACAAACTCGCTCTTGAAGGACTACAAACCGAAGCGTTGGCATAGCCTTGGGTAAACAATGTCCCCTCATGAGCAATCCTATCAATGTTTGGAGTTTCATAAAATTCGCTTCCCGTTGCGCTTAGATCTTTGTGTCCTAAGTCATCGGCTACGATAAACAAAAAATTGGGTTGTGGGGCGGGCGTTTCACAATTCAAAAAAGTCAATAAAACAAAGGCAATGATGAGAGTTCTCATATAGGTGTTAATCTTTAAAATTACGAATGCTTTCAATTACTACGGTTCCTAAAATTAATATTCCTCCAAAAACAGTATTTAATGCTGGATACTCACTTAAAACAATCATACCAATTACAATTCCATAAACAGGTTGTACCCCACTGATGATGCTCGCGGCACTGATAGTGAAATTTCTAAAACTATAGATAAACAATGTATGACCTGTAGCAGTTGTCAGTAAGGCAAGAATTAAAACCGCAGGAAGGGACGATTCCAAGCCTGTGGTGTCGTAAACAATAAAAATTGGGGATAGCAAAACAGTAACAATGATCAACTGATAAACCATTAAGATGGAACCTTCATATTCAGCAGCTTTTGATTTCATATAAATATTTCTAATGGAGTAACACAGGGCTGAAAAAACGCCAAAACCGATGGCTTTAAATTGATCGTTTTCCAAACTGATTTCGGGGGCCAAAAAGTAGATCCCCACCAAAACCATTAAACCCAAAAGTAGATTTGATTTTTTGAATTTACTGCCAAGCATAATGGGCTCCAAGAAGGTAGTGATGATGGGATAAGTAAATACAGAGAGCATTCCAATGGCTACACTCGATAGTTTGAGGGCAATAAAATAGGTGATCCAATGCAAACCCATTAATACCCCACTAAAAAAAATAGTCTTGCGATCTTTTGTTTGAATTGTAAAACTCATTTTTTTCCACTTACAGAAAAGGTATAAAAAAAACCCTCCTATGGCGGCCCTCAAAAAAATGATCATGGGAACCGGAAGTTCGATATACCGACCCAGGGTTCCTGAGGTACTTATAATTAAAACAGCAAAATTGAGTTGAAATAGATTTTTTAAATATTGTTTTGATTGCATCAAGCCAATTTATAAAATTCCTCCCAACCTTTTCTAGGGGGATAACCTTTTAGGAGTTGATTGGCTTTGGGATTATTGGTAATGGTTTTTGTTTTTCTGTCGAATAAAAGGGTTTGGTCGAGTTGTTGAGCAATCGTTCCGAGACAAAAAACCTGACTCAAGGGAGCTCCTACCTCAAATGGGGATAATGTTTTTTCTAATCCTCTAGAGGCATTCAGAAAATTCAAAAAGTGATTGGTTTCACTTTTGTGGTATTCTGGTAAGTTGTTTTGAATGTCTTTTGCATTCTCGTCGGGAAGTATTTTGAGTGTTCGATGATGAGACCCTCCTTTAAAGGTGAGGTCTTTACCGTAGATCACTTTTCCGGGTCTGAGACCTTTAGGTTTTACCATTCCTTTTTTGGTTTTGGCCTTAGTGTCTATTTCAATGTCGCCATAATTTTCAGGAACTTCTGGTAGGTTTTCTACCCCGTCGTACCAAGTGACATTGACTTTAGGCATATTCCCCCGCTTGGGAAAGTGAAATTTCAAAGTTGAGGATTGAGGGTAAAATAAATCGTTATGTCCAGTTAATTTTTTGGGTTCTATTTTTTGGGGCAATCCCAAATCCAAAAACTGATGGAAACCATCCATTATATGTGCACCCCAGTCACCCAAAGCGCCATTCCCGAATGCATACCAACAACGCCATTGACCATCGATAAAATCTTTGTGAAAATCGTGATAGGGATATGCAACATGCCAATTATCCCAGTCCAAGGTTTTGGGGATTTTTCCCCCAACAGGGAATTTTTTCATTTGGGTGTCCCATCCGTGCCAACGGCGATTTCCATTCATATGGGCGGTAATCTCTTTGACGTCTTTTATAACACCCTTTTCCACCCATGTTTTGAATTGGTAATAGTTGTCTTGACAATGCCCTTGATTCCCCATCTGTGTGGCGACATTAAATTTTTTGGCCGCCCTGATCAACATTTCAGATTCCTGAAAGGTTCTGGTCAATGGTTTTTCGACATAGACATGTTTACCCATAGACATGGCCAGAATGGTGATTGGAAAATGAGAGAAATCTGGAGTAGCCACACTTACCGAATCAAACTTGTCGCTCATCTCATCAAACATGATTCTAAAGTCTTGGTATTGTTTGGCCTTTTTGTGAATGTCCATGGTTTTGAGTGTCTTTTCACCTCCCATGTTAATATCACACAGTGCCACTACATTGGCAGCACCCGTATCATTGAGGTATCTTACCACGCTTGCTCCTCTATTTCCAATACCACAACAGGCCAAATTGACTTTGTCATTGGGTGCAACCACAGCTTTCTGAATGACCTTGCCTGAGGCGTCTCGGATTTCTTTTTTAGCAAACAACACATGGCTGGGTAGGACCATCAATGATCCAATTGAAACAGCTTTTTTAATAAAATCTCGTCGTTTACTATTTTCGGCTTGTTTTGTTTTTTTCATAATATTACAACCTGTTAAAGTCCCAAAGGGCTAATTTTTATCATCAATAAAGTCTAATATATAAATTTTAAAAAAATAAATCAGATTAAACCCAAGCCTAAATAAACGGTCAAAGAAATATTACAAAAAAAATTAATGAAAAATTTCACCTTTACATTGCTTTTCATCCTCTCGTTGACAACAACATTTGCTCAAGAGTTTCAAGGCAAAGCCTATTATATGTCCAAGACCAAAATGGATTCCAATTTTGGGGAAAATATTCCACCCGAGCGGAAGCAAAGAATCATGGAACGTATGAAGTCCAATATGGAAAAGAACTATGAATTGGATTTTAACAGCACATCCTCCTCTTTTTATGAAGAAGAACGGTTGGACAACTCCCAAGGGGGTGGACGTTTTAATTTTATGTCTTTTATGAGTCCTTTTCAGGGAATCTTACACAAAGAGTTTGCAACGAAAACCTTTACCAATCGTGTGGAGCTTTTCGGGAAAATTTTCTTGATCAAAGACAGCCTGCCCAAGAGCAAGTGGGTACTTACGGGAGAATCAAAGCAAATCGGTAATTATACTGCCTACAAAGCGACCATGAGCAGGGAAGTTGCCCAAGAGGTTTTTCAGTTTGGCAGACAAAGTTCTCAGGATAATAAACCCAAAATGAAAACAGTAAACATCACTGCTTGGTTTACTCCTCAGATTCCTGTTTCAACAGGCCCTCACAAACACGGAGGTTTGCCTGGGCTTATTCTCGAAGTCAGCAATGATAATACGACTGTCCTCTGTACGAAAGTGGTTATGAATCCCAAGGAAAAAATAAAAATCAAAGCTCCCAAAAAGGGTACTGTGGTCAACATGGAAGAGTACAACAAAATTCGAACAGAAAAAATAGCTGAAATGCGAGAAATGTATCAGAAAAACCGTGGACAAGGGGGGAGAGGGTTCAGACCTCGTTAATTAAAATCATAAAAATTGAGAAAAATATATCTATTGGGATGTTTCCTGATTCCCACGTTTTTTGCCCTTGCCCAAAATATAGATTTCGAGGGAACCATCACCGATGAAAGTGGAAACCCAATAATGGGAGCCAATATCGTAGCCGTTGAAAAAGAAACCCAAATACTCGACGGATTTGGAATTTCCAACGAGTCGGGCTTCTACAGATTGACCCTGAAAAAAGCAACCAATTATGATGTCAAAATATCTTTTATTGGGTTAAAAGAAATAGCGTTTGTCCTCAACGAAGAGAATAATATTGAAAAAAACTTTGTATTGGAAGAGCATGCAGAGTCTCTGGACGAGGTTGAATTGGTTTATGAGATGCCAGTTACCATCAAGGGAGACACCATCATTTACAATGCAGACTCTTTCAATACAGGTTCCGAAAGAAAATTAGAAGATGTACTCAAAAATATGCCGGGAATCGAAGTGAATGACGAAGGGCGTATCGAGGTTGAGGGAAAAGAAATTACCAAAATCACCGTTGAGGGAAAGGATTTTTTTGATGGAGATTCCAAACTGGCCACCCAAAATTTACCGGCCAACGTAGTGGGTAAAGTGGAGGTATTGAGAAACTTTTCTGAGGTCAATCAATTGAGAAGTGTTACCAACAACGAAGACAATATTGCCATCAACATCAGTTTAAAAAGTGGAAAGGATAAATTTTGGTTTGGAGAGCTGATCGGTGGGGTTGGAAATGACGATCGATTCATCGCTATCCCCAAAATTTTTTACTACTCCAAAGATCTCAGTGTGAATTTTTTAGGCAATACCAATAATGTTGGGGAGCCGCCGCTTTCGCGCAGAGATTTTTATCGTTTTGGAGGAGGGTTCAACAATCTCAATGCACGAACGGGTACCTCCATAGATATCAGTTCTGACGATGCAGGAATCACCAATCTGCAAAACAACAGGGCAAAATCCATTGACTCTCAGTTTGGCGCCTATAACTTTAGTTATGCCCCTTCGGAAGCTCTTGAGTTCAGTGGTTTTGCTATTTACTCGCGGGCAGAAAACATATTAGAAGAAAACAATACCCGAAGGTACACTGTTTCCAATGCCTTGGAAGAAACTTCGGAATATACTACCCAGGAAAATGAACAACAAACCTTTAAATTCACAACAGAATACAATCCCAACGAAAACCTTCAGACCGAATACAACGTCCTTTATAAAATTTCCAATCAGAATGAAATCTCTGACCTGACCACCATTTCCGGAAGGCAAGCCAATCGCGTTCCCGAACAGATTGGACAATACCGCCAACAAAAGCCCTATTCTTTAAACCAAGAACTCAGGATGTACTATACCCATAATCAGGATCATATTTTTTCGATGGAAATGCAGCATTTGACGCAAAAAGAAGATCCTTTTTATCGGGCCATCAAACAATTTCAGCCCTTTGGAGGTATTTTAAATCTGAATACAAATCAAGAGGGTTTTAATATCAATCAAGATCGAGAGACCAAAACCGACAAGATCGAGGGGAAATTGGATTACTTTTATGTTGTAACTCCAAAGGCCAATCTCAATCTCACATTGGGTTTAACCGATGTCAAACAAGATTTTAATTCTTCTATTTTTCAAATTTTAGACAACAATACCCAACAAAGTTTTCCGGACAACAATTTGAGCAATGATGTTTCCTTTCATTTTCAGGATGCCTATGCGGCCCTCCATTATCGCTTTATCACAGGAATTTTCACTTTCGACCCCGGGATTACCCTCCACTCCTATAAGACGGAGACCCGTCAATTCAATGGTCTGACCGAAAACTCTTTTAGCTTTTTTCGGCCCGATTTCCGTATTTTACTTAAATTCAAAGATTCTGAAACTTTAAGGTTTGTTTATCGCTCCACCCGACAATTTACCGACATCAACAATTTGGCGGAAGGTTATATTTTTAGAAATTACAACTCCTTTTTCCAAGGAAATCCCAATTTGGAGGCTGCCACTTTTAATGTAGCCAATCTCAATTATCAGAGCATCAATATCTTTAATTTCACCAACATCTTTGCCAATCTGAGTTACTCCACAAGGGATGATGCCATTCAAAATACAACCAGGGTGGAAGGCATCAACAGTGTGCGGACGGCTACAAATTCCAATTTTCCACGCGACATTTATACCGCTTCGGGAAGAATCGATAAGCGCTCTAAAAATTTAAAAGGAGGACTGAGCATCAATTACAATTTTAGTGACTTTAACAACGTGATCAATGATACTCCCACCGAGTCCAGTAATTTTACCCAACGCTATAGGGCAAACGTTGCAACCAACTTTAGAGATAAACCCAATGTAGAAATTGGATATACCTACAGTATTAGAGACTATAAAACTGGAGATGTCCAAAGTAAGTTTTTTACCGATGCTCCCTATGTAGAAGTAGATGCATACTTTTTAAAAGGGTTTGTTTTTAATTCAAAATACACCTATAATTATTACCGCAATCAGGAGCAGACCCTCAACGAATACCGTTTTTTAGAAGCAGAGTTATCCTACAATCAACGGGGATCACAATGGGAATTTGGCGTTAAAGCTACCAATTTGCTCAACGATACTCAGATCAACAGAGACAGCTTCAATCAGTTCTCATTTACGACCAATTCTTATGTCATTCAGCCCAGATTCATTGTTTTTAAGGTCAACTACAATCTCACTGCAATAAGCGGTGGAGGGAAAGAAAAGAAGAAGTAATCAGTTCAACATTCCAATGGCCTCAATCCAATCGATCATATTTTTAAACCAATTGTCCACGGGATGGCCTGTTTTTCTCATTCCAAAGCCGTGATCTCCGTGGTGATAATTGTGTAATTCACACACAAAACCCTTTTTTGCCCAATCGATGTAGAGTTGAGCACTGGGTATGGCGAGGTTCAATTTGTCAGCAGTGGTACATGCTACAAACAGAGGTGGGCCATAGGCGGGAGGCTCTTGATCTTCTACAATGACCATCCACGGATAAATGGGTGCCAAAAAATTAGGCCTGTTTTTTTCGTTGGATTTATAGGTAGCTTCTATGGTAACTGCACCGCCGGCTGAGAATCCCATAATCCCTATTTTGTTGGGATCAATGCCGTATTTAGTGGCGTTTTCCCTTACATGAGCAATGGCATTCTGTGCATCCAGATGCCCATAGGTCAACTGTTTTTTTTCTTTTGAGTAGGGTTCGTCCAAACCTTCATTTTTACCAATCAAATGAGAGGGAACCAATCTGTATTTCAAAACAAATGCAGCGATTCCTTTTTCATTTAAAGCTGTTGCGACATCCAAGCCTTCGTGGAAAAAGGCATTGGCCCTCATGCCCCCGCCTGGACATACAACCATCGCTGTTGTCGGTTGGGATTTTCCCTCGGGTAAAAAAACCTGTAGGGTAGGGATAGAGATGTTTTTAAAATTATACCCAATGCCAGAATAACCCTTGGTTTTAATTTCAGCTTCTCTATAGTCGAGTCCAGAATTGTCATATTCTAGGGTGATGATTTCTTGACCACTCAAATGGACACAAGAGAGTAAAAACAGAATTGCTGTGATTTTTTTCATTTCAAATATTTTAGTCAAGATACTAACATCTAAAATAGTAATTATCATTAAAGTTAATTTCAATAATTTTGTATGAATCTCGTTTAAGAACCCGTTTTTGAGCAAGGATAATGCTACAATCTCAACTTTAATTTTTTTTACTTATAATGTATTCTAATTTTGAGAACAGGAATTTATAATAACAAATGAAAAATACCGCTTGGGTTTTATTGTTTTTTTGTTTAGCAGGCGCTGCTGCTCAAGAGATTCCTCCTATTCAACAATATAAATCTAAAATTTCTTTTGCTGGGAATCAAAACTGGATGATTTCTCAGGATGAAAAAGGCACTATATATACCGCTAATAATAAAGGCCTACTCCAATTTAGAGGTACAAATTGGAAATTAAATTCAAGTCCCAATCAGTCCATCATCAGATCTGTAAAAGTGATTGATGAAAAAATATGTGTTGGAAGCTACATGGATTTTGGTTTTTGGGAACGCTCGCCCAATGGTGAATTGCTCTACACCTCTCTTGCCAAGGAGTTAGAGGTTGATATTCTTGAGGATGAACAATTTTGGAACATTGTTAAATATAGTGAAAAAATCATTTTTCAATCGCTTCATCGATTGATCATAGTCGATATTGGTAACAGAGATTACCAATTCGTCCCTACCACCAATACCCTGCTAAAGTCCTACAGAGTTGGTAACGAAATTTATTTTCAAGAATCTGGTATGGGCTTGTTTGAGGTCAAAAGCGGCAAAGCCTTTTTGATCAGTGATGACAAGATTTTACATGACAATGTTATTGTTGGTATGTATAAGGTGGAGGGAAAACTTTTGCTATTGACCGACAAATCTGGTTTCTTTTTTTTGGAAAACAACCGTTTAAAGAAATGGGAGATCGAAGGAGAGAAAAGTTTTGAGGGGTATAGGCTTTACAGTTCTTTGAGGCTTTCTGATGGTAGTTTTGCCATGGGCTCTATTGCTAATGGTCTTATTTGGATCGATGCTAAGGGGAAAGTCATCTTGGAACTCAACAAGGCCAATGGGATTTCGAACAACACTATTTTAACCCTTTTTGAGGATCAAAATCAAAACCTATGGTTGGGCTTGGACAATGGAATTGACTGTGTCAACGTCAATTCTCCCTTTTTGGAGTACAATGATGATATCGGAAAAATTGGGGCGGTCTATGCCTCTGCCAGATCTGGAAATTATTTTTATTTGGGAACAAATCACGGCTTGTATTTTCGAGACATCAATAGTAGGGATGATTTCAGGCAGATTCCCGGTACCGAAGGACAGGTATGGAATTTATCTTCTATCAATGGTGATTTGTTTTGCGGTCACGACTTAGGAACTTTTCATGTAGTGGGAACAAAAGCAACCAAAATTGGTAATGTTCCAGGTACCTGGGCTTTCAAAAAACACCCTAAATCCAATGATTTGTTACTTCAAGGGAATTACAGCGGTATACATGTCCTACAAAAAGTAAACAACAGTTGGGTTTATAAAAATAAGCTGAAAGGGTTTGATATTTCCTCTAGGTTTTTTGAGATGGTCAACGATACTACCCTGTTGGTGGGACACGAATATAAGGGTGTTTTTAAACTTTCGATCAATCCTGAGTTTGATAGTGTGATAGAAACCCAAATTGATGAATCGGTTAAGAAAGGAATCAATGCTGGCTTGGTCAAGTTTGACAATGAAATATTTTATTTCAACCCTGATGGGCTTTTCAGATATGATAAAAATGAACTGCAGTTTGTCAAAGATTCATTGTTGTCGGCCGAGATTAAGCCTGAGGAGTATATTACCGGAAAAATGATTGATGACAACAACGGTCATCTTTGGATGTTTTCAAAAAACAGAATTCATTTCTTGAGAAGAGATGTGTTTTCTGAACAACTGAGGTTTGAATCCATTTTTTTTGAGACCAATATCCGTAAAAACGTTTTGGGTTTTGAACACGTTAACAAATATGACGATTCTAAATATCTCATTGCTTCTGGGATGGGCTATTTACTAATTGACATGGACAAAGTAGAAAAGATCCAACCCAAAATAGCCATTGATAACATTCAGATCAAAGACAATCTTCAGATCACAAGTAGTATTGCTTTGCTCAACGATTTTGAGTTGGACTATGAAAGAAACAACATTCAAATTTATTTTACGGCTACAAACTATCAGAAACATCAACAAGTCAAGTATCAGTATCGGCTTGAAGGTTTCGACCTTTTGTGGAGCCCATGGTTGGAATCTACGGATGTTTCCTATTCAAACTTACCCAGTGGATCGTATGTTTTTTCTGTCCGATCTAGAATTGGAGATCAGATCTCAGAGTTGAGTCAATTTAAATTTAAAGTAAAACCCCCTTGGCATCTGACTCGATGGATGTATGTAATCTATATCATAGTTGTAATCTCTATACTACTTATCATCAATAGATTCTATGATGCTTTTTATGAACGCGAACGAAAAAAATTAATCAAAAGGAATCAGAGAAAACTTCAGATTAACGAGCTGGCCAGTCAAAAAAAGCTCATGAAAATCCGTAATGAGCAATTGCAGAATGACATTGAAAACAAAAATAGAGAGATTGCAATAGCGACCATGAGCACTGCCAAGCGAAATGAGTTTTTGAATAAAATCATTAATGAATTAAAAGCTTTAGATGATCACCCCAGAATTGTCCGTTTGACCAAGATGATCAACAAAAATCTAAAAGGAAATGAGGATTGGGAATTTTTTGAAAAGGCCTTTAACAATGCGGATAAGGATTTTTTGAAAAAAGTAAAAAAAGTACATCCTACTTTAACTCACAACGACTTGAGGTTGTGTGCTTTTTTAAGATTAAACCTACTTTCAAAAGAAATTGCTCCCCTTTTGAATATATCTGTTAGAAGCGTTGAGATCAAAAGATATCGACTCAGAAAAAAAATGAAACTTTCCAGAGATGAGAGCATTGTCGATCATTTCGTAAATTTGTAGAGGTTAATTACCGCTAATTATCACCTATACTTTACCTATACAAAACTTATTTTTTTCTAAAAAAAATCTATTTTAAATAATCTATTTTTACAGTATTTACAGTATATAGACGTCTTATCTTAAAGATTAAACAAAATTATTTTTTTTTTCATTTGGGTGTATAAATTTTGTTGTATTTAAAATCCTTTTATTTTGAAGGAACAAACCTAAATTTATTGCAACCAAAAAACCACATAATTAAATAAAGATGTTTAGAAGGACATTTACATTAATTGTTTTATTGTACGCGATTACCTTAAGTGCACAAAATGAGGTAAAAGGTGTTATAATTGACAAAAGCACAGATTTCCCCATCATTGGTGCTACGGTATTAATTAAAGACACATCTATTGGGACTACTACCGATTTTGATGGAAACTTTATTTTACCCAATGTACCTGACGGAGCAACCTTAGTATTTTCTTACTTGGGATTTGTCTCTCAGGAGCTTGTCGTCAATAACAACGACATTTCCATTTATCTTGAGCCTTCCATCAGTGAGTTGGATGAGGTTGTTCTGGTAGGTTATGGAACCCAAGCCAAGAAAGAAGTCACAGGAGCAGTATCTGTATTAGGTTCGAAAGACATCGAAAAACTTAACCCTGTAAGAGTTGAGCAGGCAATGCAAGGTCAAGTGGCCGGAGTTACCGTTACCTCAGCTTCTGGCTCTCCTGGTAGTGGATCCAATATCCGTATTCGTGGAATTTCAACCAATGGGGACAGTCGTCCTTTAATTATGGTGGATGGTAATATCATCGAAGATCTATCGGTAATTAATCCTAATGATATTAAGAGTATTAATATTCTAAAGGATGCAACCGCTGGTATATATGGTGTGCAGGGAGCTAATGGGGTAATTTTAATCGAGACCAAAACAGGAAGAAAAAACACACCCATTCGAGTCAATATTGATTCCTACTATGGTTTTCAAAATACAAGCAAAAAAGTCGATCTAATTGATAATGCATATGATTATTCTACTTTAATTAATAATGCTGCTGTTAATGGAGGAAGTCGAATTAAATACAACACTGTAGAAAACAGAAGATTGGTGTTCGGTTTAAAAGATCCGGTCAACCCCATCGAAACTTTTACCGATTGGCAGGATGCTGTTTTTGAAACTGCAGCAATACATAATACCAATGTTGGATTTAGCGGTGGAACAGAAAAATTAGCTTACTCTTTCGGAGCATCTTACTTGAATCAAGATGGTATCGTTGGTTTAGATAAATCCAATTATACCAGAACCACGGCCAGGGTAAACCTACAATATGATCTTCTCGACAATTTAAAGTTATCAGGATCAGCAATTTATACCAACTCTACCAAAAACAACCTTATAGAAAGTAGTATTGGTTCAGTATTGTACAGTGCGCTAAATATTGATCCATTTACCCCTGTTAGAAGTGCCGACCCTAATGGAAATGGTTACGGAGAAACTTTAGTCTCTGCGAGAGAGGTGGTCAACCCAATCGCAATGATTGAAAACACATACAATACCACTAAAATCGATAAAATATCTTCAACATTTGGAATCGCTTATACCCTTATCAAAGGTTTGACGCTAGAATCCAAATTTCAGCACAATCATGCAGCTGTGATGTCAGATATATTCCTACCTGTTTTTAATTACGGTCCAGGAAAACAAGGAACGGTTGAAGACAATCCAAATGTTATTAAAGATGATGGAAATTCATTGACTGACAACCTTGATTTTTATGAGGACTACAAATGGGAGAACTTTGTCACTTATACTACAGATTTTAATGAAATCCATAATTTAAATGTACTATTGGGAACTTCGATTCAGGAAGTAAAAGGCTTATTCACAGGAAGATCGGGTAGAGGATTAATTAACAATCGAAATAGCATAGAAGATGCCATTTTTGCCTATGTCCCACCCGAAAATATCCGTGAGCGTTTCAACGAAAATCAAATAAAGGCTGGAGATAACAGATTTATTTCAAGATTAGAATCAATTTTCGCCAGAATACAGTATAGCTATAAAGACAAATATCTGCTGTCAGCTGTATTGAGAAGAGATGGATCTTCAAAATTCGGAAATCTCAATCGATATGGATATTTCCCCTCAGGATCATTGGGTTGGAACGCCTCTGATGAAGATTTCTTAAAGAATAATTCAGTCATCAGCTACCTAAAACTACGTGCCAGTTATGGAGTAATAGGAAGTGATAGAATTGATTTAAATAGATTCATTTCCTTGTTGGATGGTGAAGCGTTGTACACAAACAATGATGAAACAGACGCAGACGATGTTCTGATGGGTAAAGCAATAGGGGGTTTATCTAACCCTGAAATTAGATGGGAAAATACGGTGTCTGGAAATATTGGAATTGATGCCAAATTCTTTGATGATGAACTTGGTCTTAGCTTGGATTTTTTCTCCAAGAAAACAAACGACTTATTAGTACAGGCAAATGTCTCGGGGGTTTTGGGGGCAGCAGCACCTGGGTCATCGGCTCCCATAATCAACGCAGGGGATGTTCTCAATGAAGGGTTCGAAGCTTTGATCTCCTATAACAAAAACATAAATAATAACTTAAGTTTTAATGTTAGTTACAACTTTAGTAAACTTCACAATGAAGTAGTATATGTAGGGAGTACAGAAGGTTTTCTTGAGGGAGGATCCTTTTTGGTTGGAGAGAACTTAAGAACTTCAAGAATGGAAGCAGGCTATCCTATTGGCTATTTTTACGGGTACAAGACTGATGGGGTTTATCAAAGTCAAGCTGAAATTGACGCCTTGAATTTTAATGCCCCAGAACCAGCCAATGGTGGAACAAAAGCCTATCATGCAAATGCCAAACCAGGAGACTTAAAATTTGTAGATGTTGACGGAGATAATGCGATCACCGTTAAAGATAAAACTTACATAGGCGATCCTATTCCTGACATTACCATGGGATTGAACCTTGGAGTAAACTACAAAAATATAGATTTTAGCGCGTCAACTTTTGCCTCTTTAGGCAATGATCTCGTAAGGGATTATGAGCGAAAAAATTTGTATTCCAACAAAGGCTCCTATGCATTGAATAGTTGGACACCAAGTAATCCTTCTAATTCTGTTCCGAGACCGGTTAATGGTGCCTCAGTTAGTTTCGATAATTTTTCAGATTATTTTGTTGAGGACGCATCCTATCTTAGAATTCAAAACATACAGATCGGTTATACTTTTAAAGAGTCACTAACACAGCAGTTTTCAATAAAAAACTGTAGAATTTATCTCTCTGGCAACAATTTATTCACATTTACCAATTACAAAGGCTATGATCCTTCGGCTGTTGGTGGAGGAACAGATGGAAGAGGGGAACCTATTGGTTCAGGAATTGACAAAGGGTTTTATCCGGTGGCCAAAACGTTTTTAATGGGTATGAGTTTAAACTTTTAAGCAAAATGAAAAAAATATACTACACTTTCGCTCTTTTTGTTTCGTTGATCTTCATAAATGCATGTAGCAAATATGTAGATATAATTCCTGACGCTCCCAACTCGGAAAACTTTTTTAATGATGAAGCTGAGTTCGAAGAAGGTCTAATCGGTGTTTACGATATGTTGCAAACAACCTTTTACAACGTAATGGTTGGGCATTCGGCTTCCGATGATATTATTGCAGGAGGTGACCCAAACACCTTAGATCAACCCACACTCCAAAAGATTGATAAAATGACTCATTCTCCCGCAGACAATGATCAAATTCAACTCATTTGGCAACTGATGTACGCTGCATACAATAGAGCAAATTATTTATTGGAATTTAAAGATAAAGCTGATTTTGAAGGTAAAGACGACATCATTGCACAAGCCTATTTTCTCAGAGCTCATTTTATATTTGAGTTGACTAAATTTTTTGGAGATGTACCACTATTTGTTGAGGAAAGAAATGGAGTTAATAGGATCGCAAACAAAAGAATACTTTTTGGGGATCAATACTCGATAAGCAGGGTTGGAAGTGTAGATGATATATACAGTCTCCTTGAAGAGGATCTCAAAGAAGCCATTACCAGTTTACCAGATTCAAGAGCAAGTTCTGAAATATACAAGATTACAAGTGGGGCTGCAAAAGCGCTCTTAGGAAAAATTTACCTGTACCATCAAAAATATGAAGAAGCTGCAGTTCAACTCAATCAGGTAATTAATAGTGGAAATTATCAATTACTTACAGGTTCTGATTACACCAATCTCTTTACCAGAACAGGTGAAAATTCAGCTGAATCAGTATTTGAAGTTCAATATACTGGAGTTGTCGGTAATAATTGGGATTGTCTCCACTGTAATGCTGGAAATTATATGCCACAAACCAATGGGCCAAGATCTCCCTTTGTCCATGGTACATACAAAGCGGGTTGGGGTATAAACATCTTTACAAAATACCTTTATCAGCAATACAATTCAATTGATATCAGAAGAAACGTTACCATTTTAACCCCCAAGAGTGGAACCTATGGAGAAAGTAGAGAAAATTCTGGATATTTCAATAAAAAGTATCTGGTTCTTAAAGATGAGCCAACAGTCTCATCAGATCCTGTCAGTTACCAAAACAATTACCGTGTAATACGCTATGCTGATGTGCTTTTAATGGCCGCTGAGGCAGAAGCACAAACAGGAGGAGCTAATGCAGTAAATTATTTAAATCAGGTAAGGGAAAGAGCATTTAGAAATAGTTCGCGCAACTACCCCTACAATGGCGAAAATAATCTGTTGGAGGCGATTTATCAAGAACGACGATTGGAGTTGGCCGGTGAAGGGCATCGATTCTTTGATCTGGTTAGAACGGGTAAAGCAGAGGAAGCTTTTTCGGCATACAATGCAGCCATAGATGGCGAAAACTTGTCAGCGGAAGAAAAAACAAGAAGAAAAATCAATTTTACAAAGGGTAAAAATGAGGTATTTCACATACCCCTTGAGGAACTAAATTTAGCAAACGCAACCGATAGCTGGGGACAGAATCCCGGTTATTAGTTTAAAAAATCTTTTGAAAATTTTTAAAAATAATCAGAAGTATATAGTCAATTAAATATTAAATCTAAAAAAAATGAAAAACTATCTAAAGAAAGGAATGCTTGCCCTTGCTGGGTTGTGCATTATTCATGCGTGTAGTAAGGACGACTCAGAACCTGAAACACCACAAATCACAAATTTATCTTTTACAGCGGAAGCTAGTGGAGCTGGAAACGTAGTTACGGTAACTCCTACCTCTACTGAGGGTACATCTTATTCCATTGATTTTGGAACTTCAGCCGACGATGACGTTTTGACAACTGCCGGACCTGGTGTATCTTATACCTATCCTGAAGAAGATGCAAGCTATACCATTGTGGTAACTGCTTCTGCAACTGGATTTTTAGCTACCAATGCAACCAAAGAGGTGACCGTTGATTATACTGAACCAGATCCTTCACCTGCTGAAGGAAGATGGGTTTTATTGCACGACGCACAAGCAATGGGAATAGGTCCATCGATTGCTGATCCTGTATCTTGGTGGTCAAATTCAATTGCTGATGTTATCACAAGAGGTTGTCTTTTTGATGATGTATTTGTGTTTAGCGCAGATGGTACTTTTGAAAGTAAGTCTGGTGATAAGACTTGGATTGAGCCTGGCTTTGGAAATGACCCTGAGGGTTGTGCTGCACCTATCGCTCCTTGGGACGGTTCAACAAAAGGTACATGGACGCTAGATGAAGAACTTAAAACCTTAACTATCGAAGGAGCTGGCTCCTACCTAGGTTTATTCAAATTAGGTGAAACTGGTGAATTGAAAACGGGTTCAGCCGCTGATGAAAGCATAACCTATTCCAATGTGTCTTTTTCAGAGGATGGAAACACAATGACAGTTTATAAAATCTATGACGGCACGAATTTTTGGAGAATGAAATTTGCCAAAGAAGGAACAACAGGTGCAGTGATTGTTCAAACGGATACAGATGGAGATGGTGTAATTGATGCCTACGATGAGTGTCCAGCTGTTTCTGGTTCATCAGACAATGCTGGATGTCCCGTTTTAGCCGCTCCAGAGGATGATGCTGCAACTCCTACTAGAGATGCGTCTACAGTTGTTTCTATATTTAGTGATGCCTATACTGATATCACTTCAACATTTGCACCAGCCTGGGGTCAATCTACGACTTCAACTGAAGAAACCATTGCTGGAAATAAAGTTAAGAAACTGGTCAATTTCAACTTTGTTGGATTTGATAACCTTGGTGGTAATGCTACAAATAGAGTCTCTATTGCTGATGTAACTCACGTTACATTTGACTACTGGACACCAAATGGTACTGTCCTTAAAATCAAATTGGTTGATTATGGAGCAGATGGTGATTATGCAGGAGACCTTTATCAACCGATAGTTACTGTTACTGAAACTGCTACCCAAGAAACATGGACTAGAGTTGAATTAAAACTGAGTGATTTTACTACGAATAATGATGGTGTAAATCAACCACTTACCAGTGATGGTAAAATCGGACAGCTTATATTTGAAAATGATGGGTCAGAAGGAGCTGGAACTGAAACCTTCTACATTGATAATATTTATTTTTACTAATTGTTGAATACTAAAACCCCGCACAATTGTGCGGGGTTTTTTAACTATTTTTTACAGTAAAACACTTTAAAATATTACAGATAAATGGGTTAGTTTCTTATAAGTTATGTGATAAACTAAACTTAATTTTAATCAAAAGGTGTCATGTAACTTATTTTTAATTAATCGATTTTAAATAAATTTAAATAATCAATATTCAAATATTAATAAGCTTAATTATTTGATGGTATAAAAGATAATTATCTCACTAAATTGAATGGAAAAAATCAACTTTACATATAGAATTCTCTTTCTCTTTCTTTTTTTCACATCATGTGCCAAAGATCAAAATATTCCCTACGTAGCGGAACTTATCGAATCTATTGTCACAGAATCTCAGAGTCCAGCTGATGGAGGAACTCCTTCTATCGACGACTTATCTAATGCTGGTGTACAAAATTTGACGGGAGATCAAGAGAAATATGAAATAGCGATTGCTAATGCAAATCCCATTCCTACTACATTAACTGAATTACAACAAATCATTAATGATGTAAATGGAGATAGAGCCTATTTGGGCAATACTGAACTTGTATGGTCAGATGAATTTGATACTGAAGGGTCGCCCATTCATTCAAAATGGGCTTATGACATAGGCACCAACGATGGTTGGGGCAATGGAGAATTACAGTATTATACCTCAAGGAGTGATAATGTAATCGTTGAGGAAGGCTTTCTAAAAATAAAAGCGAAGAAAGAAAATTTTGAATCTGCTAAATATACCTCTGCTCGATTAAAATCTCAAGGTAAATACAGCTTTACTTATGGAAAAGTTGAAATTCGAGCCAAACTTCCCGCTGCCGCTGGTACTTGGCCAGCTTTGTGGATGCTTGGTTCCAATATTACCACTGTGGGTTGGCCAAAGTGTGGAGAAATTGACATTATGGAACAAAAAGGTTGGGATAAAAGTATGGTGTCCGCAGCACTTCATAATCAATCAAGCTCTGGTGATACAATTTATTATCAGGAAGTTGATGTTTCAACTTCAACCTCAGAATTCCATGTTTACTCAGTGAATTGGACTCCAGATGAAATTATCTTTTCTGTAGATGGAAAAGAATATTACACCTATAGTCCTGAAGACAAAACCGATATTAATTGGCCCTATGATAGCCCACAATTTATTATTTTAAATGTTGCTATGGGAGGAAGCCTCGGTGGAGAAATTCCTGATGATTTTAGTGAAAGCGCTATGCATATCGATTATGTTAGAGTCTATCGTTAGATAGTTATCGAGTTAGCCAGAATAACAAATCTTTCTGTCCATGAATTTTTTGAGACACTTCCATACGGAAGTTTTAGCCTCACAGTAAGTACTGGAAATTCCAATCAGAAAGAAAAATTTTATCGAACATATATCTATTAGTTTAATTATCCCCTCTAAACTTATCCGGTCTTTGTTGTAAGCCAGTATGATACTTGCTTTAAATTATAAAACAACATTGATTAGTACAGTTTTGAATTAAAACAATACTAGTTGAATGATCAACTTTGAAGAAAGACAATTTTTAGAAAAAAATAAGGCATATACAATTCCTACCGTTAGTGGACAAGAGGTTGAAATCGATGGAGAAACTTTTTATAAAATCTCCAATGTGGATGCAATGCGTCCATTTTTCATGAGCTTGGTAAGTAACTCCAACCACTGGCTATTTATTTCCAGTATAGGAGGTCTAACCGCAGGAAGAAAAGATAGTAGTAACGCTTTATTTCCCTACTATACCGATGATAAAATCATTCATTCTTCCGAAAATACAGGAAGTAAAACCATCTTTTGGGTTACAAAACCCGAATCTACCGATCTCTGGGAACCTTTTTCCATTCGCCAAAAAGGACACTACAAAACCACGAGAAATCTTTATAAAAACACATTAGGAAATAAAATCATATTCGAGGAGATCAATCATGATCTCGAATTAACTTTTTCATATTCATGGAAATCCAGTGATCGATATGGTTTTGTTAGGCAAGCCGAATTAAAGAATGATTCAATAGATTCAACCAAAATTAGTTTGATTGACGGACTTCAAAACCTCCTTCCGTGGGGAATAGAAGAAGGACTTCAAACAGGGAGTAGTAATTTGGCCGATGCCTATAAAAAAAATGAACTAGATCAAGACAGTGGCCTAGGAATCTACTCGCTATCTGCATTGATCGTTGATAGAGCCGAACCTAGCGAAGCTTTGAAAGCCAATACCGTTTGGTCTTTGGGATTGGAGAATCCAAAATATTTACTATCCTCCCTTCAGTTGGATTACTTTAGGATGGGGCAAGCTGTTGAAAGTGAATGGGATGTAAGGGCCGAAAGAGGGGCTTATTTCTTGAATGCTGATTTTGAGCTAGCACCAAAAGCTACCAAAAACTGGACCATCGTAGCCGATGTCAATCAAAACATCAGTCAAATAACCGAAATCAGGGAACACCTGATCAACAATCAAGACTTGATCAACGAACTGCATCAAGACATTGAATTGGGATCTAATGAATTGATTCGTTTGGTGGCCGCCGCAGATGGACTAGAGCTAACCGCCGATGGGTCAAAAAACACCAGGCATTTTTCCAATACGCTATTCAATATCATGCGAGGAGGAATTTTCGATCTTAACTATACCATAGATAAAAGTGATTTTGCTAAATATTTGGAAGCCGCCAATAAGGAATTATTCCAAAAGAAATCAAATGTTTTAAATCCATTACAGGAGCAATTCCAGTTGGGGGAATTACAGGAGCTATTAAAAGCTGAAAGTGACCCCGATTTTATCCGATCGGCCAAAGAATACCTCCCTTTAAAGTTCAGTAGAAGACATGGTGATCCCAGCCGACCCTGGAACAAGTTTTCCATCAACACCAAAAATGAGATGGATGGGTCCAAAATATTGGACTATCAAGGGAATTGGAGGGACATATTCCAAAACTGGGAAGCCCTTGCACATTCCTATCCCGATTTTATTGAGGGAATGATTTATAAGTTTTTAAACGCCTCTACATTCGAAGGTTATAACCCTTATCGACTTACCAAAGACGGATTCGATTGGGAAACCATTGAACCCGATAACCCTTGGTCCTACATTGGATACTGGGGGGATCATCAGATCATTTATCTGCTCAAGTTTTTAGAGTTTAGCGAAAAATACTTTCCCAGTAAACTCAAAGAAATACTCGAAAAAGATTTGTTTGTTTTTGCAAATGTTCCCTACAAAATCAAAGCCGTTGAGGAAATATTCAAAGATTCCAAAAACACTATTGATTTTGATGTTGAAGCCCATGATAGAATTCAAAACAGAAAAAATAAAATAGGAGCCGACGGTGCTTTGCTTCAAGATGCAAAAGGAGAGATTTACAGGGTCAATTTTATTGAAAAAATCCTAATAATCCTTTTGGCCAAAATGTCCAATTTCATCCCTGAGGGAGGAATTTGGATGAATACCCAACGTCCTGAATGGAATGATGCCAATAACGCACTTGTTGGTAATGGTGTATCCATGGTTACGCTATATTATTTGAGAAGGTTTTTATCCTTTTTCAAAGGGCTTATTTCACAATCAGACGATATGAGTTTCGACATTTCTGCAGAGCTCTACCAATTTTTTATCCGATCACTTCAAACCCTTGAGCAATATGAATCTTTACTGAATACAAAAATTAGCGATCAAGATCGAAAGTTAATATTTACGGGCTTAGGAACCGCAGGAAGTGATTATCGTGAAGCAATATACAAACGCGGTCATTCCTCTGAAAAAGTCAAAATAAGTATCGCTGAGTTGAATGCTTTTATTCAACTTTCCAAATCCTTTGTAGACCATACCATAAATACCAACAAAAGGGAGGACAAGCTCTATCATTCCTACAACTTGGTGAGCATAGAGGAAGATCGGTTCACCATTTCCCATTTGCCCGAAATGTTGGAGGGTCAAGTTGCAGTTTTGAGTTCTGGCATTCTTTCAACACTTGAAAGTCTTGAGTTACTAGACAGCCTCAGAATAAGCAAACTCTATCGCAAAGATCAAAACAGTTATATTCTCTACCCTGACAAAGATTTACCCCCATTTCTTCAAAAAAATCTTATTCCATCGGATAGAGTAGCCCAAAGTTTACTCTTGCAAAAACTCCTAAAAGCAAATAATGTAGATATCATTTCAAAGGATGTTTTGGGACGATATCATTTTAATGCATTCTTTAACAATGTTAACGGACTAAAAATAGCGTTGGAATCTTTGCCCGAAGAATATCAATCATTGGTGACAAAGGAATCTCAAGACATATATTCATTATACGAGTCTGTTTTCAATCATAAATCATTTACGGGAAGATCTGGAACTTTTTTCGGTTACGAGGGACTGGGATCGATCTATTGGCACATGGTATCAAAGCTATTACTGGCCAATTTTGAAGCCGTATCAAAAGCCATTGAATCGGGTGTTGAAAAAAAGTGGATTGATCGATTGGCGATCCATTTCCACGAAATCAATGCGGGGATTGGCGTTCACAAATCTCCAGAGCTTTACGGTGCTTTTCCAACCGATCCCTACTCACACACCCCTAAAGGAAAAGGAGCGCAACAACCGGGTATGACGGGTCAAGTAAAAGAAGATTTACTCAGTAGAGCCGGAGAATTGGGAGTCAAAGTCCAAGCAGGTGCTTTGTGTTTTGAACCGGTGTTGCTCAGATATCATGAATTTATGGAAGAGGCCCAAGTGTTTTCCTATGTTGATATTCATCAAAACAAAAATGAGATTCAATTGGCCATGAATTCATTGGCTTTCACCGTTTGTCAAGTCCCTATAGTATATCAAAAATCTGATGAAAATGTAATTGAAGCCCATGCAAAAGACGGTAGTATTAATCATTTAAAAGGAAATCAACTCGACTTGAAAATAAGTCAATCAATATTCAGTAGATCGGGAGAATATGTAAAAATCATTGTATTTATTGATCCCCAAAACCTTTAATCTTGATCAACTTGAAGCGCTCCATAAAAATGTTTAAAACTGTAATAAAAAAAACCTTCAGTCAACTGTCGGTTTACATTGCGATTTTTTATGAGGCTTGTCAGGATTTTATCAAGTTGGTGGATCGTAATCAGTCCTCTCATATACTATCCCTTCAAACTCCCCACAAGAAATGAAAGGTGTTTATTTCTTCTTATCAATTTATGGGTTGGGTATGGCCTTATTTCATTCGAGCTGCACTCCTTCTTTGGATAAGGTCAGCACTAAGGGCAGGCAAATTTGGGTCAATGACAGCCCATATTTTATTAAAGGGATATGTTACAGTCCAGTCCCCAAGGGAAAAGAAAAAAGAGACTTCAGAAGTTTAGATAATGATCTTGCTTTAATGCTAGAGGCGGGAATTAACACCATAAGAGTATATGAACCCATTACCGACGAGGCTGTTTTGGATAAAATCAGCCAAGCAGGAATCAAAGTGATCATTGGGTTTGGGTACAATCAAGGTGGAAAAAACGACATGCTTTCTGGGACATTTATTGATTATGTAAAACGATTCAAAAGCCACAATGCAATTTTATTTTGGGAGTTGGGCAACGAGTATAACTATCATCCCGAATGGTTTGATGGAGATGTAAAAAATTGGTACAAAACCTTGCGTAAAGCTACCGACTTAATTCATGAATATGACAGCTCTCACCCCGTTGCTACAGCACATGGAGAATTACCCGATTCTCTAGCTTTGTCAATGAATCCTAATATTGATATATGGGGAATGAATGTTTACCGTTGGGACAAACCAGAAACCATTTTTCCTCAGTGGAAGACCCTCAGCCAAAAACCAATGTATTTGTCGGAAGCAGGTGCCGATAGTTATATGCGAGTAGCCAAAGACAATTATGAAGAAGGGGTTAATGAAAAAGCACAGGCAGATGCAATTGATAATATTTTATCAGCCATTATGGATCATCAAAAAATTGGTTCTGGCGTTACTCTATTTTCCTTTTCCGATGAATGGTGGAAAGCTGGAAACCCCAATGCACAAGACGTTGGAGGGTGGGCGCCCAATAGCAGCGGAGTCCCTTATGACGGCACTCCCAATGAGGAGTATTGGGGCATTGTGGATATAGATAGAAAAAGAAAAGCCGCTTTTGAAGTGGTAAAGAACAAATACCATTCTTTCAAACGAGAGGAGTAAGACACGTGGGGAGAATAATTAACAAAAAAACTAAATTATGTCAACAAAAACACAAAAAGTAGCATTTGGTCAAAAAGCTGCATTTGGTTTTGGAATGTTAGCCAATCAAATGTTCCCCGCTGTAATAAGTATTTTCATTGTTGTTTTGGTCCAAGGACTGGGCTTTCCTGGTTGGATGTGGGGAGTAGTTTCCTTAGTGCCGAGACTTTTCGATGCCATTACTGACCCCATTATGGGATTCATATCGGATAACACCAAATCCAGATGGGGGCGACGAAGACAATATGTTTTTATTGGCTCTTTGATCATGGGTGTTTCATTTGTCGTGATGTGGCAACTATTCAAAGAGAACAGCGTTGAATTCAACTTTATCTACTTTCTTTTAACCTCTTTGGTGTTTTATTTGGGACTAACGATTTTCAGTGTTCCCTATGTAGCGATGGGCTATGAAATGAGTGATGACTTTCATGAACGAACCAACATCATGGCCGTTGCACAATGGATCGGACAATGGGCATGGGTAATTGCTCCTTGGTTTTGGATTGCAATGGATGACAAAGAATGGTTTCCATCAAGTGATGTAGCGGTAAGAGAATTGGCAATTTGGGTGGGAGGTATTTGTATGATCCTCGCGATGATTCCCGCCATATTCATCAAGAGTAAATCTACCCTTAATGAGCAATATGACGACGTTACACTCAAGAATATCATGGGAAGATTGCACACCATATTTGTAATAAATTTCCATGAAGCATTCAAAATTCAGGCATTCCGAAAATTATGTGTTGCTACTTTTCTCATTTTTAATGCATTCAACACTGTAGCAGCATTCACATATTTTATCATTGTCTATTATCTTTTTGATGGGGTCACGGGAAAAGAAGGCGCTTGGATTTGGCCAACACTTTTCGGGAGTGTCGGGGCTTTGGTAACTACATTTTTGGTCATCCCAATCGTAACGGTAATGTCCAAGAAATTGGGTAAAAAGAGGGCCTTTGTTCTATCGCAATCCATATCCATTTTGGGCTACATCATGCTATGGTTTTTATTCATCCCCGGAAAACCCTATATGTTTTTGCTTGCTCTACCCTTCTTTTCCTTCGGAATTGGAGGCTTATTTACCCTGATGATGTCCATGACAGCCGATGTAATTGATTTGGACGAACTAAATACTGGTAAACGAAGAGAGGGAGTTTTTGGAGCGATTTACTGGTGGATGGTAAAATTCGGTTTTGGGATTGCAGGAGGTCTGACAGGAGTTATCTTTTCCTTGATAGGGTTTGAATCCGGAAATCCAACGCAGAGCGATGAGGCTATTTTTGGATTAAGATTGTTCTTCACCGGACTCCCCATATTGGGAACATTGTTTGCCATTTGGGTAATGAGCGATTATTCTATTACAGAAGAAAGTGCCAAAGAAATTCGACTCGAATTGGATCAACGAAATGAAATTCAAAAAGAAGTAAATTAAATTTGACAAGACGATGTCTATCAGGAGAGAAAAAGTTTTATCTCTAGCAGAAATTAACCACGAGAACAAATCACAAGACGAACTGAGTGTCTTGTTTAAAAAAGTATTGAAAAAGGGAATGCATGGTTTGTGTTTCAGTCCCTATGAAGAAGGGCAAAAGCCCGGTGATATTATTACAGAAGAACAGATAAGAAGACGGATGAAAATAATCCAACCCCACACCCAGTGGGTGCGTTCTTTTTCTTGTACAGAAGGCAATGAATTGATTCCCAAAATTGCACATGAATTGGGTCTCAAAACCGTGGTGACCCAAGTTATCACACAGACGATCTGAATGCGTTGATAAAAGCGGTTGATTATGTTTCCATGCACACTTACCCGATGCACAACTCATATTACAATCCCGAATTTTGGGAAGTGCCTGTTGAGGAACAAATGCTTCCAGATTTTGAGAAAATCAACAAGGCTATGGAGCGTGCAATTAAGTTTGCTCAAAGCCAGTTTCAAAGCGTCTCTGCCTATGAAAAGAGCATTGATTCCACCAAGACCGTTCATATTGGAGAATCGGGTTGGGCATCTGCCTCCAATGGTTTTTATGGAAGGGATTACTCTAATGCTGCGGATGAATACAAGGCTGGAGAATATTACCGAAGGATGCGAGTGGCATATGATTCAATCCAACTTGTCATTTTGTCAAAACCAGTATTTTCAATTAATTCATTTAGTGCTGTCATGGTTCCCCCATTTCGTTGTCCCAAATCCCAGTGCGTTCAAAAAAATAATCAGTAAAAAAACCTGCCTTTTGGCTAAGAATTTTTGAAAACTTTTAGTTTTTCAATCAACTCGGGTACCACCTCAAAGGCATCTCCCACCACACCATAATCTGCCGCTTTAAAAAAAGGAGCTTCTGGATCGTTATTGATCACTAGCTTCACTTTTGAGGAATTAATCCCCGCCAAATGTTGAATGGCTCCCGATACCCCAATGGCAATATACAAGTTTGAAGCTACGGGTTTTCCCGTTTGTCCAACGTGTTCGCTATGAGGTCGCCAACCCATATCGGACACCGGTTTGGAACAAGCAGTTGCTGCCCCCAAGGTTAAAGCCAAATCTTCTATTAGATGCCAATTTTCGGGACCTTTTAGTCCTCGGCCTCCAGAGACTACAATATCAGCATCGGCAATGCTGACTTCACCACTCGATTTTTCAACATTCTCCACCTCCAAACGGGTTTCCGTTGGGGCGGCCGATTTGTCCTCTGAAACAATCTCTTTGGGGTTTTCTCTTAAGCCATAGGAGTTGTTCGACAGACCAATAATGTTGACTTCGTTTTCAAGTATACAAGTGCTAAAAGCTTTGTTCGTAAAGCAAGATCGTTTTACGGTTAAGGGTTGAAGAGACTCGGGCAGTTCGACCACATTAGAAGCGTAGCCCGCCGAAAGGGAAACCGCCAATAAGGGGGCCAAATATTTGGCATTGGCACTAGAGCTCAAGATCAGCAGTTTTACGTTATTCTCCTTTGCGACTGCGGCCAGATTCGCAGCATAGGGTCGAGCGGTAAAATTCTTCAGTGAAGGATCGCTGATTTGAATGACCCTATCAACACCATAATGAGCCAGTGTTTGGGAATCCTTATGGTTGAAACTAACGGCTACCAGCTTTTGGCCCAATTGGTCGGCGATGGCTCTACCATAGGATGCCAATTCAAGCGCAGACTTTTTAAACTTTCCGTTCTCGGATTCTGTATAGATTAAAATACCCATATTGTTGTTTCTAAATTACTTTGGCTTCGTTGTGAAGCAATTCGATGAGTTGGTCAATTTGATCGGCATCGACCATTTTGACCGCCCCTTTGGGGGCAGGTTTTTCAAATTTTGAAATAGAAGACTTGACTTGACTGTCAGCGGGAGGCAGCACTGTCATACTTTTTTGTCGGGCTTGCATGATCCCTCTCATGTTGGGTATGATCAAGTCCTTTTCTTCTACCAGACCTTTTTGTACACCGATCACCAGTGGAAGCCCACAGCTAATGGATTCAATTCCTCCATCAATTTCACGCTTGGCTTTGGCAGTGTTGCCCTCTATTTCAAGACCCATACAATTAGTAACAAAATTATACCCCATTAATGCTGAGATCATTCCCGGAACCATGCCACCATTATAATCGATGGATTCCCTGCCTGCAATGATCAAATCGTAATTTTCTTCTTTGCAGTGGGCACTCAATTGTTGGGCTACCTGAAAGCCGTCCGTAGGCGTTAGATCAATCCTAAAGGCTCTGTTGGCTCCAATGGCCAAGCACTTTCTCAATGTAGGTTCGCAACTGGCATCCCCCACAGTGATCACTGTTACCTCCGCTTGTTGTTTTTGTTGAAACCAAACGGCTCGGGTCAGACCAAATTCGTCATTGGGATTGATGATGAATTGCACGCCGTTTTTGTCAAAGGCTGTTGCATCATCAACAAAGTTTATCTTGGAAGTAGTATCAGGAACATGACTAATGCATACCAATATTTTCATAAAAGGATTTTTTAGCCAATCATTTACATGATTGTATCAATAAATTTAAAAAATTAAGACTAAAAATGAATGTAAAACGATCATTAGACTATAGCACAAAGTTATTAAAAAATGTTATGCGTGCATAATATTTTTTAAAGACTTTTTAATTAAAATTGATAAAAGAGGTAGTGGTCAATAATTGTAATCGGGATTTGATTTTTTACAATATTCATTCAAGCTCATCCCCTTGTAATGCAAGAACAACTTATCAAATTTTTCTTTGGAGCCATAGCCACAAATTCTCCACACACGATCCAAATCCCCACTGATCTTATGGACGTCTTTTGACTTGATGATACTGTCAACAATAGAGATGGCGTATAGCAATTTAGATTTGTCAGCTTCTCTAATGATTTGTTTGTCCCTGTTGGTTTCTGAACCCATATCAAGGATAAATATATAAAAAAATGTTAGGTGAATTACTCGATCAAAAGAGGGGAGGAGTCATCGGTTTTATCCCATCAAGGATTGGACTTTCATTGCCAATCCCATGTCACCATCAATTTTGATTTGTCCCCCCATCACTGCCATCATGGGATTGAGAGCTCCATCTCTGAGTTTTTCCAAAACCTCAGTGGAAACGGTTATGGTACAATCGGCTTCTAAGTCATCCATTGAAACAGTATTTTGCTCTCCATTACCATCGATAAATACAGCATTTTCATCGACCATAAATTTGAGGGTACCTCCCAAAGGACTAGCGTTTTCGGCTCTTTCTTTAAACTGTTCGAATACTTTCTGGTGACTCATAAAACGATATTTTCAGCAAATGTATAAAAAAATGCAAGCTTCCCAATTTTTTAATTGGCATGTGTTATTATGCTGATGATCCTTTTTTGATACATATATGGTTTTAATTTTCAATTAATTTAAACCTGCAATTTCCCCCTATGCTAATGCTTACACCAAATACATATCTTAAAATAAAAACAAAATTTAAAAGATAAAATCTAACTTAACTTTTTTAGAACATAATTATTATGCGTGCATAATAATTTTTTTAATAAATTTGCTAAAAACCAAACAATGCAATACAGAATAAAAAATGTTGTCGTTCTAGGCTCTGGTGTCATGGGATCCGGAATAGCATGCCAGCTGGCAAATGTGGGACTTCAAGTATTGATGCTGGACATTTTGCCCCAAGGAACATCAGACAAGAAAACAAACAGAAATAGTGTAGCCCAAAATGCACTTAACCAAGCCCTGAAATCTAAGCCCGCACCACTCTACAAAAAAGATTATGCCAGTAGAATAACTGTTGGAAATCTAGAAGATGATTTTGAAAAAATTAAAGACGCTGATTGGATTATAGAAGTGGTGGTTGAACGATTGGACATCAAACAGCAGATCTTTGAAAAAGTTGAAAAATTCAGAAAAGCTGGTAGTATTGTAAGTTCCAACACCTCCAGCATACCCATATCTCAATTGTCACAAGGGAGATCAGAGGAATTCAAAAAGCATTTTTGTGGCACCCACTTTTTCAATCCACCACGATACCTCAGATTACTTGAAATCATACCCATTGCTGAGACACAGCCCGAATTGGTAGATTTCTTTATGCATTTTGGAGAAATCAATTTGGGAAAACAAACCGTCTTGTGTAAAGATACCCCTGCTTTTATTGCCAATAGAATTGGGGTCATGTCGGGAGTAAAAGTATTTGATTTGACACAGCAATACGATCTTACCATTGAGGAGGTCGATGCCCTGACCGGTGCACTGATCGGGAGACCCAATACAGGAACTTATCGCTTGCAAGACTTGGTTGGTTTGGATACGGGCGATAAAGTCACCCAATTTGTGGTTAACAATGTCCAAAACGATTCCTTTTTTGAATCATTGGGCAAAGCACCTGAAACAAAATTTATGACTTTCCTTTTGGAAAACAACTTTTTGGGCAATAAAACAGGAAAAGGCTTTTACCACAAAACCAATGAAAAAGATCAAAACGGTAAAACCATTATCAACGCTTTGGATCTTAAAACACTGGAATACAAGCCAAGTGTACGCCCCAAAAACCCTATCCTCAAGGAGGCCAAAGCCATCGAAAACATGCACAAACGTATGCCGTTTTTGATGGGCAAAGAGGGAAAAGAAAGTCTATTCCTCAAGGATTATTTTGCAGCGATTTTTGCTTATGCTGCCCAACGGGTTCCCGAAATTTCTGATCAATACTATCCTGTAGATGATGCCATGAGGGCAGGATATGTTTGGGATTTTGGGCCGTTTGAATACTGGGATTTAATCGGTTTTCAACAAGGTGTTGATATGATTAAAGCGGCTGGTGAGAACATCCCCGATTGGATCAAGCAAATGCAAAATGCTGGAGCCGATCGATTTTACAAATACGAAAAAGGAGAAAAAAAATATTTTGATCTGGACAGTCAAGCCTATAAAACAGTCCCCGGGTCAGACGCCTTTATTATTTTGGAAAGCTTCCGTGATAATACTCCTGTAATAAAAAACAGTGAATGTGCGGTTCACGATATAGGAGAGGGAGTAATGTGTTTGGAATTTCAAAGCAAAAGTAACGCCATAGGTGAAGGGATTGGAAAAGCCATAGCTGAAGCCGTTGACAAGGCCGAGAATGAAGGTTGGAACGGTATTGTGATTGGTAATAATGCCAAACAATTCAGTGTGGGTGCCAATCTGATGAACATTGGGATGCTTGCCATGCAAAAACAATTCGACACTTTGGATCAAATGGTGGCCGATTTCCAATCCGTCAACATGAGAATCCGAACCTCAAAAATCCCAGTGGTCGTTGCCACCCAAGGTTATGTTTTCGGGGGAGGTTGCGAAATCACTATGCACTGTGATGCTGCCGTCGCTGCCGCTGAATCCTATATAGGACTGGTAGAAGTCGGCGTAGGTTTGATCCCTGGAGGTGGTGGAAGCAAAGAATTTGCCCTGAGGGTCTCAGATGGTTTCTACGAAGGAGATGTTCAAACCCCTATGTTGATTGACCACTTCAAATCCATTGCAACGGCAGCCGTTTCCACTTCGGCCTCCGAAGCTTTTGATCTACACTATCTATTGGAAAACCGTGACACCATTTCCTACAACGTTCAAAGAAATATTGGCTTGGCCAAAGAAAAAGTGCTGGAGCTCGCCAAAGATTATATCCCTCCTTCCCCCAGAGAAGATATTGAAGTGCTGGGAAGAGGCGGATTGGGAGTACTCTACTCTGCCATCAACGAATACAGATTGGGTAAATTCATGTCGGAATACGATGAGGAAATCGCACGTAAATTGGCGTATGTGATGTGTGGGGGAGATTTGACCAGTTCCCAAAAAGTGAGTGAGCAGTATTTACTCGACATCGAACGCGAGGCCTTCATGAGCTTATTGGGAAATCAAAAAACCCTAGACAGAATACAGTATTTATTAATGAACAACAAGCCCCTAAGAAACTAAAGAATATGGAAGCATACATAGTAAAAGGATACAGAACTGCAGTGGCAAAAGCCAAAAAAGGCGGGTTTAAAAATTACCGCTCTGACGATATGGCCGTCGATGTATTAAAACATTTGGTCGGTCAAGTTCCAGCTTTGGACCCCACCACCGTCGATGATGTCATCGTAGGCTGTGCCAATCCCGAAGGAGAGCAAGGCCTTCAGGTAGGTCGGCTCATTTCTGCAAGAGCATTGGGCATCGAAGTACCGGGAATTACTATCAATCGTTATTGTGCCTCTGGTTTGGAAGCCATTGCAATGGCAGTGGCTAAAATCAAAGCAGGTATGGGACATATTTATATTGCTGGAGGAACTGAGAGCATGAGCCTTATTCCCATGACCGGATATAAGTTGTCTCCCAGCTATAAAGCCAATATGGAAAACATCAATTACCATGTCAGTATGGGAGCTACGGCAGAGGCGGTTGCCGAAAAATTCAACATCAGTCGTGAGGCAGCTGATGCCTTCTCTTTCGCTTCCCACCAAAAAGCGGCTCACGCCATTGATCAAGGTTATTTTGAAGATGAGATTGTTCCCATTACTGTGGAAGATGTATATGTCAAAGATGGCAAAAAAGTCAGTAGTTCTCATACCGTTTCGGTCGATGAAGGCGTTAGGAGGGACACCACTGTTGAAGGCTTGTCCAAATTAAGGGCGGTTTTCAAACAAGGAGGCATCATCACTGCTGGAAATGCTTCACAAACTTCCGATGGAGCTGCCTTTACTTTGGTGATGAGCGAAGAAAAAGTCAAAGCATTGGGCTTGGAACCCCAAGCTCGAATGGCCGCCTGTTCTGTTGGGGGAGTCGATCCACTCTACATGGGTATTGGCCCTTGTGAAGCCATTCCCAAAGCACTGCAACAAGCCGGGCTAAAATTGTCTGAAATTGAACAGACAGAACTCAACGAAGCCTTTGCTGCTCAGGCTTTGGCCGTTATTCAAGAAAGTGGAATGGATCCCGATACGGTCAATGTCAATGGAGGTGCCGTGGCCATGGGTCACCCTCTGGGTTGTACTGGTGCCAAACTCACCATTCAACTCTTGAACGAAATGCAACGCCGCAAACAAAAATACGGTATGGTCACCGCCTGTGTTGGGGGAGGTCAAGGGATCGCTGGGATTTTTGAAAGACTGTAGGTTAAACTTTTTTAACCACATAAGTTACCACACCCCAGATGATCAATTCGTTGTCCTCGGTCACTTTAATGGGATGGTATTTGGGATTTTCTGGCATTAGATAAACACAGTCTTCTTCTACCTTTAGGCGTTTTACGGTGAACTCCCCATCGATAAAGCAAACGGCTATTTTATTGTCTTGTGCTTCCAAGCTGCGGTCGATGACCAACAAGTCCCCGTCGTCCAATCCAGCTCCTTGCATGGATTCGCCAGATACTCGGGCGTAGAATGTTGCTTCCTCATTTTTGACCACTTCGCGGTCAATACTGATCCGTAATTCTTTAAAATCATCGGCAGGAGAGGGGAAACCGGCCGAAATCCCTTCTTGTGCCAAAAAGGAAGACTTTCCCAATTCTTGATCGGGTTGAAAAAAGATAATTTTGTCCTCTTTATCGCTCATTTTACACTGATGATTTCATTGATTTCTGTAGTAAATCGGTTGGAAAGATGCTCTCGTTTCATTTTCCACGTTTGTTTTAAATCCTGACTGGCCAGCTTCATTCGGTGTGGGCCATAACGGCGGTGAATTTTGTCTAGGGTTTGCATCAATGCCGTATGTTTTACCGTATCCTGTTCGAACAAAGTGATTTGTCTGGAAGAGGAAGGCGTTAGCCCTAGCAATATGACTCCTGCCTTTTTGTATTCAATTCCTGGTTTGAAAATATTCCTCAAGCCCATCAAAGCATAACGGTTCAATACAAAATTGGAATCTGTGGCATGGGGTAGGGTCAGGGTGCAGCCGTTGCGGTATTGTGCGGCATTGGGATCAAAGGGGTTGCTCCTTACAAAAACGTGAAGGGCAGTAGCGCAGCTTTTTTGCTTTCGCAGTTTTTCGGCCCCCAAGAGGGTGTAGGTGGTAATGCGTTCTTCAAGACTAATAAATATATTAAGTATATTTTTAAAACTTCGAGTAACAGCAATAGATTTCTTTGCAGGAGTCACCTCTTCCAATTGTATGGAAGGAACGCCTTCCAAGTCTCTTTTCAATCGCAGTCCCAGTATGCTCATTTGCTTTTTGACCCATTCGTCGGGTAAATTCACAAAATCCAGGGCGGTTGTTACGCCCATGGCTTGGAGTCGTTTGGCGTGTTGTCTGCCCACGCCCCAAACATCTTCTATGGGAGTCCATTTTAGTGCTTTTAGTCGTTTTTTATCACTGTCGATACAGTAAACTCCTTGGGTTCTTTTGTCAAACTTTTTGGCAATTTTGTTGGCAATTTTGGCCAAAGCTTTGGAAGGAGCCAGCCCCACCGATACGGGGATTCCCGTCCATTTCCGTACTTGTTTGCGCATTTCTAGACCCTTTGCATTGAGGTCAAAATAATCAAATCCTTCGAACTTTAAAAAGGCTTCGTCTATGCTGTATATTTCCACATTGGGGGTGTAGGTTTCCAAGATTTTCATCACCCGATGGCTCATGTCTCCATAAAGGGGGTAGTTGGAAGAAAAAACCCTGATGTTGTGCTTTTTGAATTCGTTTCTAAATTTGAAAGCAGGAGCTCCCATAGGAATCCCTAGTGCCTTGGCTTCGTTGCTCCTGGCAATCACACAGCCGTCGTTATTGGAAAGAATAACCACCGCCTTGCCTTCGTACTGAGGTTGGAAAACCCGTTCGCAAGAAGCGTAAAAATTATTGCAATCAACTAAAGCAAACATCTGTAAAATCAAATTTTGAAAGGGATGGCCGTACCAACAGCCTTGATTTTAACCTAAAAACAACTCCGTCGTCAACACCGATCCACTACAAATTTAATAAGAATTGGATTGTTTTACAGACAAAATCGAACCTCTTTGGGCAAAAATTGTAATTTTGTTTTAAGGATTAGTAGCAATATAATTTAATGGACAAATTTTCATTTTTAAATTCGGCTCACACCGCCTATTTTGCCGAGTTATACGACCAATACCTACAAAATCCGGACGCTGTAGAACCCAGTTGGAGAGCCTTCTTTCAAGGCTTTGATTTTGGGTTAGAGCACGGAGAGTGGCCCGCAGAGGTTGCAGAGGTAGAAGTCCCCGAGTCGGTCAAGAAAGAATTTCAGGTGGTAAAGCTCATTGAAGGCTACCGCTCAAGGGGTCATCTATTCACCAAAACCAATCCCGTTCGTACCAGAAGAACCTACAGTCCTGATTTGTCGGTAGAAAATTTTGGTTTGTCTCAAGGTGATTTGCCTACTGTTTTCAACGCCGGAGCCATAGTAGGCATCGGTCCCAGCACCTTATCCACCATCATAGAACACCTTCAAAGAACCTATTGCGACTCTATTGGAGTGGAATATATGTATGTGAGGAATGTGGAGAAAAAAGATTGGATCAAGGATCGATTACACCAAAATCAAAATCATCCGAATTTCAGCCCTGAGCAGAAGAAAGACATCCTCAACAAATTGAATCAAGCGGTTAGCTTTGAAAACTTTTTGCATACCAAATATGTGGGACAAAAGCGATTTTCCCTAGAAGGGGGGGAGTCACTGATTCCGGCTCTGGATGCCTTAGTGATGGCTGCCGATGCCAAAGGAGTGGAGGAGTTTATCATGGGAATGGCCCACAGAGGAAGACTCAATACCCTCACCAATATATTTGGGAAATCCCCAAAAGATATTTTTAGCGAGTTCGATGGGAAGGACTATGACGAAGTGGTTTTTGACGGTGACGTTAAGTACCACATGGGCTGGACCGCAAAGATTGATCCCAACAGCAGCGGAAAAAAAATCAATATTAATTTGGCACCCAATCCCTCTCACTTAGAGACTGTTGGAGCAGTTGTTGAGGGAATTACTCGGGCCAAGTTAGATAACAAATTCAAAGGGGACGCCTCAAAAGTTTTGCCTATTATTGTTCATGGTGATGCAGCTATTGCTGGACAAGGTATTGCCTACGAAATTGCTCAGATGGCCAGACTAAAGGGTTATTCCACCGGTGGAACCATCCATATCGTGGTCAACAATCAAATAGGGTTTACCACCAATTACCTTGATGCTCGATCCAGTACCTATTGTACGGATGTGGGAAAAGTTACCCTATCACCTGTCATGCATGTCAATGCAGATGATGTGGAGGCAGTAGTGCATTCAGTTTTATTTGCGTTGGATTATAGAATGCATTTTAATGCCGATGTATTTATCGACCTTTTGGGGTATCGTAAATATGGACACAACGAAGGAGATGAGCCGAGATTCACCCAACCCAAACTTTACAAAACTATTGCAGCGCACAAAAATCCAAGGGACATCTATGCAGAAAAGCTTATTGCTCAAGGCATTATTGATCCGACCTATGTCAAAAAAGAGGAGGAAGCCTATAAATCCAAGTTAGAAAAAAATCTTCAAGTTTCCAGAACAGAGGAAACTACTGTTATTACTCCTTTTATGGAAGACGAATGGACAGGTTATAGCAGAGTCGATGAAAAAGGAATGCATCCAGAGTTGGCTACAGCGGTTGATTCGAATGTACTCATTGCAGTTGCCAAAACCATTACCAATGTTCCTCCAGATAAAAAGTTTTTGAGAAAAATTGAGCGCCTGATTTCAGAGCGCAACAAGATGTTTTTTGAAACCGATCGGTTGGATTGGGCCATGGGGGAATTATTGGCCTACGGAACTTTACTGTATGAGGGCTTCGACGTTCGACTTTCTGGTCAAGATGTTGAAAGGGGTACTTTTTCACATCGACATGCCGTTATCAAAGCAGAATCTTCTGAGGAAGAGGTCATATTACTCAATCTGATCGACCCAGAAAATCAAGGAAAACTCAATGTTTTCAACTCTTTTCTCTCAGAATATGGTGTTTTGGGATTTGATTATGGTTATGCAATGGCCAGTCCAAAAACTTTGACCATTTGGGAAGCACAGTTTGGCGATTTTTCCAATGGTGCACAGATCGTGATCGACCAATACATTTCGGCAGCAGAGGACAAGTGGAAAACCCAAAACGGAATCGTGATGTTATTGCCTCACGGCTATGAAGGCCAAGGAGCAGAACATTCTTCAGCACGGATGGAGCGTTATTTACAATTGTGTGCCAAAGACAATATGTTTGTGGCCAATTGTACCACCCCTGCCAATTTTTTCCATTTGCTGAGAAGACAAATGAAAGGGGATTTTAGAAAGCCTTTGATTGTATTTACTCCCAAAAGCTTGCTGCGTCATCCCAAGGCTGTTTCAAAAGTTAAAGATTTGACATCGGGAGCCTTCCAAAGGGTAATTGTAGATGATGAGGTGGAGGCTGAACAAGTAAAAACGCTGGTTTTTTGTTCCGGAAAATTCTACTATGATTTGACCGATGCCCGTTCGGAAAAAGATAGAATGGATGTAGCGATAGTAAGGTTGGAACAATTATTTCCCCTGCCTCAAGAAGAAATTCAAGCCCAGATTCAGCACTATCCCAATCTAGAGGAGGTGGTTTGGGCTCAGGAGGAACCCCGTAATATGGGAGCCTGGGGCTATTTGTTACTCCATCTGCCCGAAGCCCAACAAATGCGACCGGCTACCCGAAGGTATTATGGTTCTCCTGCGGCTGGAAGTGCCGCCAGATTTAATAATAGACACCAACAGGTGATAGAATATGTTTTTGATGCAACAAAGGATAATTTCTTGAAATAGGTCTTATTCATAATGAAAAATATGATCCATTATTTTATTTCCGTAAAACCGAGTTTTCAAACTAAAAAAGTTTTAGTTTAAGGCATGAACCTATTCAACAAAACTTTGGTAATATCTTTAAGTTGTCTATTAATGTCTTCTTGTATCAACGACACCAAAATTCAAATTGACAAGGATTCAGATAAGAACGTATCCAAAGAAAAACTTGACTTTTTGGGGATCACCAATGGCGATAAACTTAGTGCTGCTTCAAAAAGAGCACTAAAGTGGTCCGATCAACAGTTGTTGAACAACGATTGGTATTTTGAATACAACCTTTTCGACTTAAAAGGTGATTTGGCTTACCAAGAAGGGGTAGTAAGAAGAGATCCTAGTGCCCTGATCAGGCACAAAGGAAAATATTATACTTGGTACACCAAAAGTGTGGGGAAAACCGATGGCTTTGAAGGTGATATTGAAAAGGATAAAGTCTTCCCATGGGATAGATCAGACATCTGGTTTGCTACTTCTCCGGATGGTTACACTTGGAAAGAGCAAGGTATTGCCCTACCAAGAGGAGCTCTGGGAGCTTTTGACGATAGGTCTGTATTCACCACAGAGATCATGGTACACGATGGAATTTATTATTTGTGCTATCAAACTGTTGGGGGATCTTACAATAAGCGCGTAAAAAATCAAATAGGTCTCGCGTGGTCTGATAGTCCAGACGGGCCTTGGACTAAGAGCAAAGAACCTATTTTAAGTCCCGCTGACAATGGAGTCTGGGAAGGGAATGATTTACAAGACCGGTTTTCTGTCCGCGAAAAAGGGGATTTTGACAGTCATAAGGTTCACGATCCATGTATTTTGCCCTACAAAGGAAGATTTTACTTATACTATAAAGGTGAGCAAATGGGGGAAGCAATTACTTTCGGAGGAAGACAAATTCGTCATGGTGTTGCCATTGCTGACCACCCCAAAGGCCCCTATATCAAATCTCCATATAACCCGATCAGCAATAGTGGTCATGAAATATGTGTTTGGCCCTATGATGGTGGAATTGCCTCGTTGATTACTACCGACGGACCCGAAAGAAATACTGTTCAATGGGCCCCTGATGGCATTAATTTTGAAATAATGGGGGCTGTCAAAGGAACCCCTAAAGCGGTGGGTTTGAATCGAACGGCTGACCGCGAAAAAGCACCATTGGAAATTTTACGTTGGGGATTAACCCACGAGTACAAAAATAGCCACGAGCAGTACATAAGGGGATTTAGAACCAGGGGAAGAAAAAATCAAACTTTAAAATAAGTCAACCATAATCGAACTAAAAATTAAATTTGAATGAATCAGCTAAATCAGACTCAATGGATTGGCATGTTGTCAAAATACCACGGAGGATTCCTTTTAAATATTAATTTTGTAATTGAACAAATTGTGGACAGGAGGCCTGTTTTGGTTTGTAACGAGATTCCATTGAAAAATAAAAAACTATGATTTTAGAGATGAAAGTTCCCTCACCGGGAGAGTCAATAACCGAAGTCGAAATCGCCCAATGGCTGGTTGCTGATGGCGACTATGTCGAGAAAGATCAGGCCATTGCAGAGGTGGATTCTGATAAGGCGACCCTAGAATTACCTGCCGAGGTGAGTGGAAGCATTACCCTTAAAGCAGAAGAGGGAGAGGCAGTGGCTGTAGGCCAAGTGGTTTGCCTAATCGATACAGAGGGAGCATCTAAAGAGGGGCAAAGTATGCCCACTTCGACCCAAGCAGCGGCTTCTGCCCCTGCAGTTCCAGTAGCAGCTCCAGCCGCCGATCAAAACTATGCCGCCGGTTCTGCCTCTCCTGCTGCCAAAAAAATCATTGCCGAAAAAGGAATGGATTTGGAGAGTGTGATGGGTACAGGAAGGAATGGCAGGATAACCAAGGAGGATGCCGTGAAGGCCGTTCCTTCTATGGGAACTGCACCTGCAGGAGGTAAAAGAGGTGAGGAAAGAAAAAAACTTTCCATGTTGCGGAGAAAAGTAGCAGAGCGACTGGTAGCCGTCAAAAACGAAACCGCAATGTTGACCACCTTCAACGAGGCAGACATGGCGCCTATTTTTGCTTTGAGAAAAAAATATAAAGAAACTTTTGCCGAAAAACACGGCGTTGGCCTTGGGTTCATGAGCTTCTTTACCAAAGCTGTAGTTAGGGCATTACAAATGTATCCTGATGTCAACTCCATGATCGATGGTGATTATAAAATTGCCTACGATTACTGTGACATCAGTGTTGCCGTATCTGGTCCTAAAGGGTTAATGGTACCTGTTGTGAGAGGGGCAGAAAATTTATCCTTCAGAGCAATCGAACAAGAAATCAAGCGACTGGCCATTCGTGCCAGAGATGGTCAAATCACCGTTGATGATATGACTGGGGGAACATTTACCATTTCCAATGGAGGGGTTTTTGGTTCCATGCTATCTACTCCCATCATCAACCCCCCTCAGTCTGGTATTTTGGGAATGCACAACATCATCGAACGACCCGTGGCCATTGATGGTAAAGTTGAAATTCGTCCCATGATGTATTTGGCTTTGTCCTACGATCACCGTATCATTGATGGTAAGGAGTCCGTAGGTTTTTTGGTAGCGATCAAAGAGGCATTGGAAAGTCCGGAGGAGTTTTTGATGGACAACGATGTCAAAAAAGCACTGGAGTTATAGGTTCAGACTTTTGTTCTTGTAATCAATAACGGCTTGATTTTCCTTTAAAAAATCAGCTCCCAAAATGCCATTGATCGGTTTTCCGTTTTCTTGCATCAAAGTGGCATTGATGTGTTGCATGTCCAACAATATAAAGGCGTGTTTTCCAACCGCATGTCTTCCCAGAATCAGATCACATTGATGACCCAATATGGCTTTGACCTTGTCTTTCCCAGCTCCCGAAGCTTCAAAAGGTTCTCCATTTTCAGCGATCTTAAAATTATCTTTTTCAGCCAATGCAATACAGCTATTGGATGCACCAGTATCTATGAGTAATACCGCTTTTACACCATTGATTCGGGATTGGCAGACCAAATGTCTGGTTTTGGTCAATTTTAATTTGATTTTCTTGGGTGGGTTTTTTTTAAACAAAGAGCATCTTTTTTACAAATGTAAAAAAACGAAACCTTAATTTTACGCTTCATGAAACTGATTGATACCCATACCCATTTATATGTAGAGGCTTTTGACGAAGATCGTGATCAAGTGATAGAAAAAGCTATTGCAGTGGGGGTCGAACGTTTTTATCTACCGGCTATCGACAGTACATATACGGCAAGGATGCTAGATTTGGAAAAAAAATATCCCGATCAAATACGATTGATGATGGGATTGCATCCCACTCATGTTAAGGAAAACTATAAGGAGGAACTCCTTCATGTAGAACAATTCTTGGCCAAACGAAATTTTGCTGCCGTAGGGGAGATTGGTATTGATTTGTATTGGGATCAGAGCTTACTCAAACAACAACAAGAGGCTTTTAACATCCAAATTCTTTGGGCGAAAGAAAAAGAATTACCGATTGTTATCCATTGTCGCGATGCCTTCGACGAGGTTTTTGAGGTCTTGGAAGGACATAAGGGAGATGATTTAACAGGGATTTTCCACTGTTTTACTGGAACCAAAGAACAGGCAGAAAAGGCCATTGGTCTCAACCTCAAATTGGGGATTGGCGGAGTTCTTACATTTAAGAACGGTAAAATTGATCAGTTTTTGGATCAAATTTCCACAGATCATATCGTTTTGGAGACCGATGCACCTTATTTGGCTCCTGCTCCTTTCAGAGGCAAGCGCAATCAAAGTGAATATTTGGTCTACATTTTGAGAAAATTGTCAGAAATCCATCATCGAACTGAGGAAGAACTCGCTACAATAACCACCCAAAACGCCCTTGATGTGTTTAAAATATAAAGTTTAGCCCGCCATGTTGGTTAGAATTATTGGCTGAATATCTTTATTGGTAAAAAAATTTAATAGCATTTTTTTTTTTTGTTTATTAGCGTCTATTTTAGAAACAATAGAGAGGTGGCCGAGTGGTCGAAGGCGCACGCCTGGAAAGTGTGTATTCCGTTATCGCGGAATCGAGGGTTCGAATCCCTTCCTCTCTGCAAAAAAGATGCTATTAATATGTATTTTTTTTTATCTTTAAAAAATTATCCAATAGAATAAAACTTTGATCAAAATGAGAAAATTATTTTTTGCCCTAAGCCTTGTTGGGATGTTGATGTTCCAATCTTTGTCTTATGCTACAACAATTTTAAATCCAACCATTCAGGAAACTGAGCAACAAGAAGAAGCTGTTGAGGAAGAAGCCGTGGTTGAGGAAGCTCCAGCAATGGAGGAGCCCGAAGCTGTGGAAGAAGCAGCAGCTCCCACCGAAGCTTCTTTTACACAAGAACTTAAGAAAAGATTTATCGAAGGAGGCCCAGGCTTTATGGGAATCGTTTTGATTTGTTTGATTTTAGGTCTTGCCATAGCCATTGAGCGTATTATCTACCTTAATTTGGCGACTACCAATTCCCAAAAATTGACTGCAGGAGTTGAGGAAGCCTTATCTTCTGGAGGTGTAGAAGCTGCCAAAGAACTTTGTAGAAATACTAAAGGTCCTGTTGCTTCCATCTTCTATCAAGGTCTCGACCGCGTCAACGAAGGTGTTGACAGTGCCGAAAAAGCAGTAGTTGCTTACGGTGGTGTTCAAATGGGACAATTGGAAAAGAACGTTTCTTGGATTTCGTTATTCATCGCCTTGGCTCCTATGCTTGGGTTTATGGGGACGGTAATCGGGATGATTCAGGCTTTTGACAAAATCGAAGCTGCGGGTGACATGCAACCCTCATTGGTTGCAGGGGGTATTAAAGTAGCCCTTTTGACCACCGTTTTCGGTTTGATTGTTGCCATTATACTTCAAGTATTTTACAATTACATCATTGCCAAGATTGATAGTATCGTCAACGATATGGAAGACGCTTCCATTAACCTGATTGACATTTTGGTAGCTCAGAAAAAATAATTGGAAATATGAAAATTCAGAATATAATCAAAATAGTCAGTGCCATCATTGGCGTATTGGCCGCTTTTTTCCTACTCAGGATTATCGGTACTGGTGATGATGATATCAAAATGGCCGCTTCTATGGGTGATTTTGGTGCGGTTTCCCCACTGGTTGAATTGGCTCGAATTGTATTGCTCATTACCATAGCAGTAACATTGATTTTTACACTTTTAGGATTGTTCTCTGACCCTGCCAAATTAAAGAAAGCTGCAATTTCAGTAGGACTTTTTTTGGTGGTGATTGTGATCTCTTATGTGCTTTCAGATGGTGTTGAAACCCCTCTGAAGGACGGTGAGGTGTTGTCTGCAAGCGGCGCTAGATGGGTCGGTACGGGCATCAGAGCATTTTATATACTCGCTGCAGTAGCCATCGGTTTGATGTTGTTCTCTGGAGTAACTAAGATTATTAAAAAATAATAAGCCATGGCCAAAAGATCAGCACCAGAAGTTAATGCAGGATCAATGGCAGATATTGCCTTTTTACTGTTGATTTTCTTCTTGGTAACCACTACCATTGAAACCGATAGTGGGCTTAACAGAAAACTACCACCCATTGAGGATATTGAAGACCCACCAATTATCAAACAGAAGAATATTTTTACGGTAGTGGTCAACAAAAACAATCAATTGTTGGCAGAGGAGGAGTTGACCGACATCTCAGATTTACGTGCCTTGGCGGTTGAATTTCTTGACAATGGAGGAGGAGAAGGAGAAGAAGCCTGTGACTATTGTCAAGGGCCTGGAGATTCAAAATCTTCCGACAACCCCGACAAAGCCATCATTTCATTAAAAAATGATAGAGAAACATCTTATAAAGTTTATATCGCTGTTCAGAATGAATTGGTAGCTGCCTATAACGAACTGAGAGACCGAGAATTTTCCAGATTGTTTCCCAACGAGGGCATGTCTTTTGTTGAAGCCAACAAGAAGTATTCCGATCCCAGAACTTCCCCAGAAGAAAAACTAAGATTAAAACCCAAACTTTCTGAGGTCAAATTATTGTTCCCACAAAAACTTTCTGAAGCTGAACCCAGTAAAACCAACTAAATAATACATTAATGTCAAAATTTAAAAAGAAAAAAGGAGGAGATTTACCCGCAATTTCAACGGCGTCTTTACCCGATATCGTTTTCATGTTGCTTTTCTTTTTTATGGTTGCTACGGTGATGCGTGACAGTACTTTGATGGTCAAAAATCAATTGCCAGCTGCGGATCAAATTCAGAAATTGGACAAAAAAGACCGTGTAATGTACATCTATGCGGGAGAGCCTTCCAGTCGTTATGCTGATAAATACGGTACACAAGCCCGTATTCAACTCAACGATAAATTTGCTACCGTTTCCGAGGTAGGTGCTTTTGTTCTGTCAGAACGCGCATCAAAACGTCAGGAATTGCAAAATGTATTGACCACTGCGCTCAAAGTGGATGGTGATACCAAAATGGGACTGATTTCTGATATTAAACAAGAACTTAGAAAAGTCAACGCTTTGAAGATCAATTACACCACTCGTGTAGGAGATTTCGCTCAAAACATTGATTGAATTTCTATTGTATATAAAAAAAGTGCCCTTTGTGGCACTTTTTTTATACCATTGTTTGAGTAGATTAATTTAGCAGTGAAATTATAGAAGAATGTCACTTCGACGTTTATTTTGTGCAGGAATCTTATTGTTGGGGTGTAAAGCAATGGCCCAACAAGACAGCTTGTCTACAAAATACAGGGAAGATCAATTTTACGTGAGTTTTGGATTACAACTTCAACAAGAGAACATCAATGGATTCAAACAAAATGGTTTTTCAAACAACTTCCAGTTCGGTTTTGTAAGGGATATACCCCTGAATGCCAAAGGTCGAACAGCAGTAGGTTTAGGCGTCGGATATGCCTACAATCGATTGATTTCCAATCTTTATTTGGACTCAGAAGGTGAAAATTCTAGCTTCTCTATCAAAGGCAATGACGAAAACCGTCAAACCTATTCCTCCCTTGTTATTCCTCTTTCCCTCCGCTTTAGAACATCCACCCCTGATCGAACTGACTTTTGGCGGTTCTATGGGGGACTAAAATACATCTTAAATTTTGCCGAATACTATAAACCCTTTTACGGAAAATCCATCCAAAGTGATTTTATCAGAAAAAACAACGCAGCGGTTTTTCTATCCATGGGTTACAACACTTGGAATTTGTTTTTTGAATACGATTTGAAATCTATTTACAAATCGGATGTAAAGTTTTCTGAAGATCGTCACCCTCATCTCCAAACCATCAAATTGGGCTTGATTTTTTATATTCTTTGATCAGATTGATTTTCTGAGTCGGGCGACAGGAATGTCCATTTGTTCGCGGTATTTTGCAACCGTTCTTCGTGCGACCTTGTACCCTTTCTCTTTGAGCATTGCAGATAGTGCTTGGTCGGCCAAGGGCTTTTTTTTGTTTTCGTTGGAGATGAGTTTATCGAGAATATTTTTGATTTCAATCGTCGAAACATCCTCTCCTTCATCATTTTTCATGCCCTCAGAAAAAAGACTTTTTAATAGTTTTACCCCATAGGGCGTGTCTATATATTTACTGTTAGCCACCCTAGAGATGGTCGAAATATCCATATCAATTTTATCAGCTATATCCTTAAGAATCATGGGTTTTAGCTTTTGTTCATCTCCTGTCAAAAAATAGGCGCTTTGGTAATCTACAATGGCGTTAATGGTTAGGTAAAGGGTTTGGTGTCTTTGTTCTATAGCATCTATAAACCATTTGGCAGCATCTAATTTTTGTTTGATAAAAAGTACTGCTTCTTGTTGTGATTTATTTTTATTAGTTGCCTCAGCATAACCAGAAAGCATCTCCTTGTAATTCTTGGAAATTCGTAATTCAGGGGCATTTCTTCTGTTGAGTGTAACTTTTAAAGTACCGTTTTCAATGGTCAATATAAAATCTGGAACGATATGATTGTTTTGATTGCTGTCAGAGAGTGCCCCACCGGGTTTGGGGTTCAGCTTGGCGATTTCATCAAAAACTCCACGTAACTGGTCTTCCGTCAAATGGAATCGATCTTGTAATTTCTGGTAATGTTTTCTGGAAAATTCATCGAAGGCCGTATCAATGATTTTACGGGTCAGTTCCACTTCTGGGCGGTCTTTTTCTTTCCGGCTCAACTGAATGGAAAGACACTCTTGAAGAGTTCTGGCTCCTACGCCTGGGGGATCCATCGACTGTATTTTTTTGAGAATCCTTTTCAGTTCTTGTTTTTCTACAATGATGTTTTGGGTAAAGGCCAAATCATCAATGATATCTTCCTCAGACCTTCTCAGATAGCCACTATTGTCAATACTCCCTATAAGAAATTCTGCAATGGGTCGTTCCTTGACGGTAAGGATCAAATTTTGTAACTGGCTTTCTAGATATTCGTGAAAACTAATTCCTCCAGAAAAGGGAATCTCAGTTTTTTCATCATCGGCCGATTGATTGTTGGATTGGATTCTGTAGTTAGGAATTTCATCGTCGCTCAAATAAGCGTCAATATCGATGTCATCAGTATCTATTTTTTGATCATTCTGATAATCGTCATAAGGGTCGGATTCTTGCATTTCATTCTCATCCATTTCCTTCCCTTTTTCCAAGGCAGGATTTTCCCCAATTTCAGATTGAATTCGCTGTTCCAAGTCTAATGTGGACAATTGAATGAGCTTCATCAACTGAATTTGTTGAGGAGACAGTTTTTGAGAAAGCTTTATTTGGAGCTGTTGTTTTAACATATTATGAAATAGCTTTCATAAAGATAAAAAAAGTAAGGGGAGCTATACGAATTAAAATGTGGCGTTTTGAGGGGTACGTGGAAAAGGAATCACATCTCTGATGTTGGACATCCCAGTGGCAAAAAGTACCAAACGTTCAAATCCTAAGCCAAATCCACTGTGAGGTGTGCTCCCAAAACGTCTTAAATCGAGGTACCACCAAAGTTCTTCGGCATCAATTCCCAATTCTTCAATTCTCTTTTCCAAAACCTCCAGACGCTCTTCTCTCTGAGAACCACCCACGATTTCACCAATACCAGGGAAGAGGATGTCCATCGCACGAACGGTTTTTTGATCCTCATTCATCCGCATGTAAAAGGCTTTAATTTTAGCGGGATAATCGTAGAGTATAACGGGTGCATTGAAATGTTTCTCAACCAAATAACGCTCGTGTTCACTTTGCAAATCGGTTCCCCACTCTTCGATCAAATAGTCGAATTTTTTCTTTTTGTTGGGCTTTGAATTTTTGAGAATATCTATGGCTTCGGTATAAGAAACCCGCTTGAATTCGTTTTGGACAACAAACTTTATTTTTTCCATCAAGCCCATAGGACTCCTTTGGTTTTGAGGTTTTGTCTTTTCTTCGTTGGCCAAACGTTGATCGAGAAAAGCCAAATCTTTTTCGCATTTTTCCAAAACATATTCAAGGGTATACTTGATGAACTCTTCGGCCAAATCCATATTGTCGTCTAGATCGTGGAAAGCCATTTCGGGTTCAATCATCCAAAACTCAGCCAAGTGACGGGAGGTGTTTGAATTTTCAGCCCTAAAAGTAGGGCCAAAAGTATAGACATTTCCCAGCCCTTGAGCATAGGTTTCTGCTTCCAGTTGTCCAGATACAGTGAGGTTGGTTTCTTTTCCAAAAAAGTCTTGTTTGAAATCCACCGCTCCCTCGTCATCAATGGGTGGTTTTTGGGGATCTAAAACCGATACACGGAACATTTCTCCAGCGCCTTCAGCATCACTACCCGTTATGATGGGTGTGTGGACATAGCAAAAGCCCTTGTCTTGAAAAAACTGATGAATGGCAAATGACAGTACAGAGCGAATGCGCATCACTGCACTAAAGGTTGCTGTTCTCACCCTTAGGTGAGCTTTTTCTCTCAAAAATTCAAAACTGTGTTTTTTGGGTTGAATGGGATAGAGATCGGGATCGGCTTCTCCAACGATTTTAATCGTTTCGACCATTACCTCTAGCGATTGACCCTTTCCCATACTTTCTACAAGTTGACCCTTAATCTCAACGGCAGCCCCTGAATTTATTTTTTTGAGCAAGCTCTCATCCGTATTTTCAAAATCAACAACACATTGGAGATTTTCAATCGTGGAGCCATCATTGAGGGCAATGAATCGGTTGGCTCGAAATGTTCTTACCCAACCCCTGACTACTACGGTGTCGTATTTTTCGGGTTGACTCAATAATTCGGCTAATCGAAGGTGTTTCATGCTCATCAATTTTCTGCGCAAAGATAGGCTTATTTACAAAATAGGTTTAGGATTTTTTTCCGTCCTCATCAGAAATAATATTAATTTTAGGTGCTTTGATTACCTTTTCGTTGCTAACGCTATCTTCCAATGAAATGAGCAAAGAGGGTAGGAGAATCAAATTGGCCAGCATGGCAAAAAGCAGGGTGACCGAAACCAATCCACCCAAGGCGACTGTCCCACCAAAATTTGAACTCATAAATACTGCAAATCCAAAGAACAATACAATCGAAGTATAAAACATACTCACTGCGGTTTCCTTCAGAGCGATATATACTGCGGTTTTGATTTTCCACTTATTGGCGATCAATTCCTGTCTGTATTTGGCCAAAAAATGAATGGTATCATCCACCGAAATTCCAAATGCAATACTGAAAACCAGTATGGTAGAGGGTTTGAGGGGAATACCCGAAAACCCCATCACACCTGCGGTTATGATCAGCGGCAATAAATTGGGAATTAATGAAATGACAATCATTTTGAAGGATCGAAACATATAAGCCATAAAAATGGCAATCAGTAAAATGGCCAACGAAAGTGAAATGATCAAATTTCGAATCAAATAATGAGTGCCTTTAAGATACAACAGGGTTTTTCCAGTCAGATTGACCTCATAGCGTTCGGGAGGGAAAATTTTATCGATCTCTTTGACCAGATCCTCTTCAATTTCTTCGATGCGTTCGGTGGGAATGTCCTTCATAAAAGTCGTAACCCTGTTGAATTGAGCAGTACTGTCAATATAATTTTGCATCAAGCCCTTGGAATCCTCTACATTTTTGAGGTAGTGGGCAATAAAAGAATTTTCTTGGGATGTTGGGAGTTTGTAATAGTTGGGATTGCCATTGTAATAGGCTTGTTTTATGAATTTGACACCACTCACCGATGAGATCGGAGAGGAGAGTTCGGGAATGTCTTCAATGTATTGTTCAAGTTTTTCAACCCTTTTGAGGGTAGATAGTCTTGTGGCACCCCCTTTCCTTCGGCTATCAACAATTATTTCTATGGGTACGATACCGTTAAACTCGGCATCGAAGAAAAGGATGTCCTTAAAAAATTCAGACTTTTTGGGCATGTCCTCAATGATACTTCCCGAAATATTGATTTGGTAAATTCCAATGATACCCATTATCAAACCGGCGATGGAGATGATGTAGACATTGATTCTATTATTTCTGACCCTATTCTCCATCCATTTTACAAATTTTTTCAGGTAAAGGCTGTTCAGGTGTTCCAAATGTTTTTTACTGGGTCGAGCCATAAAACTGTAGGCGACGGGAATGATCAACAGCGATAGGAGAAAAATGGCAATGATATTGATCGAGGCAACGATTCCAAATTCTTTCAATATTTTACTGTCGGTCAAAATAAAAGTGGCGAATCCCGATGCAGTGGTCAGGTTGGTCATCAGTGTGGCATTGCCAATTTTCATAATTACCCTTTGCAAGGATTTGACCATGTTTCCGTGCTTGGCAACTTCTTGTTGGTATTTGTTGATCAGAAAAATACAATTGGGTACTCCGATGACGATAATCAAAGGGGGAATCAGTGCTGTCAGTACCGTGATTTCGTAACGGAGCAATCCCAAAATCCCAAAGGCCCACATCACGCCAATCATCACTACAAACATGGAGATAAAGGTGGCTCTGAAAGATCTGAAAAAAAGAAAAAAGATTAGACTGGTAAGCAACATGGCAGAAAGGACAAAAACTCCTATTTCGTCAACGATATTCTGGGCGTTTAAAGTTCTGATGTAGGGCATACCAGAAATTTTTACATCCAAGCCGGTATCCTTTTCAAAAGCGCTTATTAAGGGAATGAAAGTTTTAAAAATAAAATTTTTCCGTTGAACTGTGTTGACGATCTTTTTGTCCATATAAATGGCAGATCGGATCGTTTCACCATCTGGGTCGTAAAGGATGTTTTTGTAGAATGGAAGTTCTAATAGAAGTTTTTGCTTGAATTTTTCAATATCAGAAAGCTCATAATTTTCAACATCAAAAACCGATTTGAGTACAAATGATTTTAGGTTTTCATCCTTGACCAATTCCTGAACATTATTGGTCGATAGGGTAAAATCCACTTCTGGAAAGGAATCAATTTTTTTGTTGAGAGTGATCCATTTTTCAAAGGTTTTGTGTTCGAAAAATTGCTCTTCTTTGAGGGCGATAACGATCAAATTACCTTCTTCACCAAAGGTTTCTACAAAAGCATCATATTGGATGTTTTCGGGATGTGAGCTAGGCAGTAAATTGGCTTCTGTAAAAGTAAACCGCATGTATTGCCACTGTGAACTTAAAAAGAGAGTGACCACCACTATGGCCCCAATGATGATAAAGCGATTTCTTAGAATTAAGTTCGCAACAGTACCCCAAAAATTATTTTTACGCTTCATTATCAAGAGCCACCACCAGTCTTGGGCATACTATACAGTTAATATTTCTTTTTCCTTGACGTTAAGAATTTCGTCTACTTTGGTGATGTATTGATCCGTTAATTCTTGAATGTCTATTTCAGCGTTTTTTTGGAGGTCTTCGGATGTATCGGTTTTTTTGATTTCGTTGTTGGCATCTTTTCGTACGTTTCTGATGGCGATTTTTGCGTTTTCAGCCTCTGCTTTTGCCAATTTGACCAATTCTCTTCTGCGTTCTTCTGTCAATGGAGGGATGCTGATGATCAAAGATTCTCCATTGTTCATTGGGTTAAAGCCCAAATTGGCTTGTAATATCCCTTTTTCAATCTCGGGTAATAACGCCTTTTCCCAAGGTTGAATGCTCAGGGTTCTTCCATCGGGTGTATTGACGTTGGCCACTTGATTCAGGGGAGTGGGAGTTCCGTAATATTCCACCATGACAGCGTTTAACATAATGGGATTCGCCTTTCCTGCTCTGATGTTGAGCAATTCTTTTTCCAAATGTTTGATAGACAGATCCATGCTCTCTTTTGCTGTTTCGGTGATGATTATGATTTCTTCATTCATTTTGATAACAATTTAAAGATCAACTCGGGTTCCTATATTTTCACCTTTGATAATTCGGATGAGGTTTCCTTTGGTATTCATATCAAAGACTATGATGGGTAGTTTGTTTTCTTGACTCAATGTAAAAGCAGTAGTATCCATAATTTTGAGTCCCTTTTTTAAAACCTCGTCGAATGACAGTTTATCAAACTTGACAGCAGATTTATTTTTTTCGGGGTCTTCATTGTAGATGCCATCTACTCTAGTTCCTTTCAATATTACATCGGCATTGATTTCTATGGCCCGTAATACTGCTGCAGAATCGGTAGTGAAATAGGGATTTCCGGTCCCAGAACCAAAAATAACGACCCTCCCTTTTTCTAGATGACGGGTGGCCCTTCTTTTGATGAAAGGTTCTGCAATGGCCTCGATTTTGATGGCCGTCTGAAGTCTGGTCGGAACATCATTGTTTTCCAATGCACTTTGCAATGCCAAACCATTAATTACAGTGGCAAGCATTCCCATATAATCAGCCTGAACTCTATCCATTCCCTTACTGGCTCCCGAGACACCTCTGAAAATATTTCCTCCACCAATGACGATGGCGATTTCTGTACCTGTTTTTTGGATTTCCTTGATTTCGGTAGCATACTCGTTCAGTCTCACGGGATCGATCCCATGGTTTTGATGTCCCATCAGTGCTTCACCACTCAATTTTAGAAGGATTCTTTTGTATTTCATAGCTTGGAATTCCACAAATATAGCAAATATAGAGGGAAACTTTATACGGCTTTTAAACTCAAATCAATAGGGATTGCGGCATAGGTGAGGGCACCCATGGACACATAATCCACGCCTGTTTCGGCATAGGAGACTAAGTTGTCCGCAATTATATTTCCCGAGGCTTCTGTCTCAAATTCACCATCGATCTTTTGGACATTTTCCATCAATATTTTGGGAGACATATTGTCCAGTAGAATCCTTTTTACCCAGGGAAAATTCATCACCTGATCGATTTCAAATCCGTTTCTTACTTCTACGATGACAGGTATTTCCAGACTATTTTCTGTTAAATAAGCTTTGGTTTTTTCCAAGGCTTGGGGGAGTCCACCACAAAAATCGATGTGGTTATCCTTGATCATAATGGCATCGAACAAACCCATCCGGTGGTTGTAACCACCGCCTATGGTAACCGCCCATTTTTCGGGATAACGGAATCCTGGTGTGGTCTTGCGGGTGTCTAGAATTTTACACTTGGTGTGTCTTATCTTGTGACTGAGTTGATGGGATAGGGTAGCGATCCCACTCATTCTCTGCATGCAGTTCAGTACCAATCGTTCGGAGGACAATAGGGACTTGGCTTTCCCCTCGATCCGAAAGGCCACTGCCCCGGGTTCCAACTTCTCCCCCTCCTTACACAGTGGACTTAGGTTCAATGACGGGTCATGTCGATGGAAAATCTTTTGCGCCAATGTGATACCGGCGATGATACAATTGTCCTTGACCTTCAATACAGCCTCTCTTTTTAAACCATCATCAAAGCAGGCATCGCTACTGTGGTCGCCCCCCTCAATGTCTTCTTCAAGGGCTTGATCAATAAAGCGATCGATTGCGTTTTTATAGGTGTTGTAAAAATTATTCAACGTAGTCTTGATTGTAAAAAACTCCTTTGTTATGTTTTAAGTCTTGGGACTGTTTGATCATCAAATAGGCCACACTGACCATATTCCTCAACTCACAAATTCCCAAGGTCAATTTATTTTGTCGGTAAATGTCTTGGGTTTCCGAGAAAATATTTTTTAACTCCATTTCAGCCTCAGTCAGTCCTAATGAGGTTTTAAAAATCCCCACTTTAGCGGTCATTAAGTTTTGTAATTGCTTTTTCATTCGACCAATAGCACTGATTTTTTCATTGGAGATATAGTGTTCCTCTTTCCATTCTGGTAGCTGGAGGTAGAATTCTTTTGGGGGTAAATCTTCCTTCATTTGATCGAGAGAATTGAGTGCCGCCCGATGAGAAAACACTAGGGATTCCAACAGTGAATTTGAAGCCAGACGATTGGCACCGTGAAGGCCTGTATGGCTACACTCTCCAATGGCGTACAAGCCTTTTAGTCTTGTTTCTCCATAGTGATTCACACTGACACCTCCACAAAAATAGTGAGCGGCAGGGATCACTGGAATGGAATCTTTTGGGGGATTGATTCCAACTTTTTGACAGTTTTCTTTAATGGTAGGGAATTGATTTTCGAATTCTTTTTCGCTGACGGCTTGACAATCCAAAAGAACATAGTCATCTCCAGTTTCGTTGACCACTTCTGCTATGGATCGAGCCACGATATCTCGGGGAGCAAGTTCGGCCTTAGGGTGATTTTCGGTCATGAATCTTTTACCAGAAACGGTTTTAAGAATGGCTCCTTCTCCACGAACAGCCTCTGAAATCAAAAATGTATTTCCGTTGATTTTAGGATAAAGTGCAGTAGGGTGAAACTGAACGAATGGCAGCCCCTCCATATACACTTTGGCCCTGTAGGCGGCCCCCAAGCCATCTCCCGTAGCATTTTCGGGATTGGTCGTATGAGAGAAAAGCTGTCCGGCACCTCCTGTACTGAGGACGGTGATTTGAGCTGAAATTTTAATAATCTCTTGTTCTAAATTGGAAATCACATAGGCTCCGTAACATCTTTGATAATGGCTTCCACTATGGTGGTCGGTAATCAGGTCAACGAGGGTGTGGTTTTCCAAAAGAGAGATGTTGGAAAAAGTTTTGATTTTACGGATCAGGGATTTCTGGATTTCAAGTCCAGTTTTGTCTTTGTGGTGTACAATTCTTTTTTCAGAATGTCCCCCTTCTTGGGTGAGGTGTAAACCATTTTTTTGTTTGTCAAAGTGAGTCCCCCAATCGATCAATTCTTGGAGGCGTTCATGCCCCTCTTTTACGACAAATTCAACCACCTCCTTGTCACATTCCCCTGCTCCGGCAATCATCGTATCTTCAACGTGTTTGTCGAAAGAATCCTTTTGAAAGTTGGAGACTACTGCGATTCCTCCTTGGGCATATCGGGTATTGCTTTCTAGGAGACTGTTTTTTGAAATCATAACGATTTCGAGACTAGGATTCTGCTCTGCCATTTTGATGGCATAGGTCAATCCGGAAATACCACTGCCTATGACGAGTATATTGGTATCCATATTTTAGCCGAGCTTTAACATTCTGGTAATGGGAAGTTTGGCTTTTTCTATAAGGCTTTCAGATAATTTTACTTCGGGCTGCTCATGCTCCAAACACAGGTATAATTTCTCCAGTGTATTGAGTTTCATAAAGGCACATTCACTGCAAGCGCAAGTTTCATCCTCCACTGGTGCAGGGATAAAGGTTTTTTCGGGACAGCGTTTTTTCATTTCGTGAAGAATTCCTGCTTCGGTAGCCACGATAAAGCTATGTGCGGAATCTTTTTCCACGAAGTTTAACAAGCCAGAAGTTGAGCCGATATAATGAGCAATGTCAAGCACTTGAGATTCACTTTCGGGATGGGCGATGAATTTGGCTGTGGGGTTTTCCTTGGCAAGAGTTACAATTCTTTCAAAGGAAAATGCTTCATGTACAATACATGATCCATCCCATAGGATCATATCCCTTCCGGTTTGCTTGATTAGATAACGTCCCAAGTTTTTGTCGGGAGCAAAAATAATGGTCTCTCCTTCGGGGATGGAATCAATGACCCTTAAGGCATTGCTCGAAGTACATACAATGCTACTCAAGGCTTTTATTTCTGCTGAGCAATTAATATAAGTCACTACATGCGCACCGGGGTATTGGTCAATAAATTTCTTAAAATCATGAGGGGGGCATGAGTCGGCCAGCGAACAGCCTGCGTTCAAATCTGGAAGAATAACTTTTTTGGTGGGATTGATGATTTTAGCCGTTTCGGCCATAAAGTGAACTCCAGCAAAAACAATCATATCAGCCGCTACCTTTTCTGCCGCTTGGGCCAGATATAGGCTGTCGCCCAGATAGTCGGCCAACTCTTGAATTTCGGCTTCTTGATAGTAGTGCGCCAGCAAAACCGCCTTTTTTTCTTTTTTGAGTTGTTTGATAGCTGAAACCAAATCGAGCCCTTCGGGAATCTCTAAATCCAAGTATCCCTTTTGATCCAATCTTTTCGATACCTCTTCTGAGGTGAGTTCCATAATCAAATGATTTATACAAAATTATTAAAAATCAAGGACTATAGGTTCATCCCTAGATTATATTCCGTCTAGTTTCTCTGTGATTTGATTGGGGGTAAGAGCATCTTCCACAGTATAAGCACCTATGGCTGTTCTTCTCAATTGACTCAAATGTGCTCCAGATTCTAATGCTTGGCCAAAATCATGGGCCAAGGATCTGATGTATGTTCCTTTTGAACAGCGGACATGAAAGTGCACTTGAGGAAGGTCGATTTGTGTGAAATCAAAGGCGTAAAGGGTAACTTTTCTCGACTCAATTTTTGTTTTCTCTCCTTTTCTGGCGTATTCATACAAGCGCTTCCCTTCTTTTTTTATGGCAGAGTAAATGGGTGGGTATTGGTCAATTTCGCCTTTAAACTTTTCCCTAACCGCATTCAACTGCGGTTTGGTGATGTGATCGATGGAGAAATTTTGATCTATGGCTGTTTCGAGATCGTAGGAGGGAGTGGTGGCTCCTAGGGTAATGGTTCCGGTATAGGCTTTTTCAAGGGCTTGTATTTCACTGATTTTTTTGGTCATTTTCCCAGTACAGATCAGTAAGAGTCCCGTGGCCAATGGATCTAGGGTTCCTGCATGCCCCACCTTAAGTTTTTTAAGCTGGTATTTTGCTCTTAAAGCCCACCTCAATTTGTTGACCACTTGAAAAGATGTCCATTCCAGTGGTTTGTCCACCAACAAAAGCTGACCCTCCAAGATGGATTCAAGTGATAAATTCATGTCACAAACTAAAAAGAATAGCAATTACCCCCACCGCGACACAGTATATACTAAAGGATTTGAGCTGGCTTTTTTTTACAAGAGCAATCATCCAACGACAAGCAAAAACTCCCGTAATGAAAGCACTAACAAAACCTACCAACAAAGGAAGCAGTGCTGTACTTTCTTGACTCAGGTCTCCATCCATTATGCTTTTGGCCATACTTCCCAGAATCAATGGAATGACCATGAGGAAAGAAAATTGGGCGGCTTTGTCACGATCAATCTTCAGCAAAACGGCCAGTGCGATGGTGGCTCCACTCCTCGAAATTCCGGGAAGAATGGCAATGGCTTGGATCACACCTATGGAGAATGCTTTGGTGTAATTCAATTTTTTGTTGTTTTCATTGACCCGATCTGCCAAAATCAAAAGCAAGGCCGTAATCATCAACATGGCTCCAACCAGAGCGATTTTACCATCAAAAAGAGAGGCGATGAAACCCTCAAAAAAAAGACCGATGATCACCGCTGGTATCATGGAAAGAATAATTTTCATGCTGAAATTCAAACTCTCCCCTTTTTTAAAATGCAATAAATCGGAAAGGATCAATGCGATGTCTTTTCTGAACACAAAAATGGTGCTGAAAGCAGTTGCAGCATGGAGGGTGATGGTGACCAACAAGCCCTGTTGTTGTTCATAATCACTTCCGAAAATGGCCTTGACCAATTCCAAATGTCCGCTAGAGGAGACCGGTAAAAACTCAGTTAGACCTTGAACGACTCCAAGAATCAATGTTTCTAGCGCACTCATTTACTTTTTTTTGAGGGCGTTAAGATGGCATAAATGGCCAATCCAAAGCCTGTCAGAACGATGGTGGGTGCCAATCTGATTCTGCGAAAATTAAAAACTTCTGGGTTAAAAACATTAGGGTCATCGCTACCGCCTCCCGCCATAAGGATAAAACCCAAGGCAATCACTGCTATGGAGAGGAGCAAAAAACGATAATTTCTTTTGCTGAACAAGAGTTCTTTTTTTGGTGTCGGGTCACTCATCTTAAAAGATTAATTTACTGCGTCAGACTTTAGATTCAGATAACGTTGTGTGGCAAAGAAAGTACTTATAATTGTGATCCCCAAACCCAAAAGAAATACGCCTGCAAAAACCACTGCCGGTTCCAGTGGGTTTTCGAAAATTTGCAATTCGGGAAATCGTTTTTCCATTTCATAAAGAACCAAAGCCATGCCCAACATGGCAATAATGGCCCCTATAGTACTCATCAATAGGTGGGTTTTGATAAAGGGCCTGCGGATAAAGCTTTTGGTGGCTCCTACCAGTTGCATGGTTTTGATGATCATTCTTTTGGAGTAGATCGACAGTCGAATAGAACTATTGATCAGAAGCACGGCAACAAGAATGAAGATACCACTGGCCAAGAGCATCCAAAATGTAATTTTTTTGATGTTTTGATCCAATAGCTCAAGCAGTGGCCGATCGTAAACTACTTCATTTACATAGCTGTAAAGAGCAATGTCTTTGCTGAGTTTGGAAACCACGGCAGGATTCAAAAATGACGCTTTAAAGTAAACGTCTATAGAGTTGAGCAACGGATTGTATCCCAGAAACTCCATAAAGTCCTCCCCGATTTCGTTGGCGTGTCTCTTGGAAGCCTCTGTTTTGGATACATAAATGACCTTTTTGGTCGCGGCGTTCAAGCGTAGGGTTTTTTGCAATTGCTTCAGTTCGATTTCTTTGGCAGCGTCTTTGACATAAATTGTCATAACGATTTGTTCCTTGAAGTGATCCGCCACTTTTTTCGAATTGACCAACAGAATCCCAATGATACCGGTTAGAAATAGTACCAAAGAAATACTTACCACCACTGAGAAATAGGTGGAAATCAGTCTTCGTTTATTGAATTTTTCTTCCGACAGTTGGCTCATAAGGAAGGTTTATTTCAGTAAAATTAAAAAACCATCACTAAAAAGAAGCTTGACTGCCGGAAACTTTTTTTCCTTTCCTTAATAAGCGTATTTTTACGCATTCAAAAAACCAGCCTTGATGAATTACGATTTTCTGCAAATTGAAAAAAAGTGGCAAGACTTTTGGTCGACCCACAAAACCTTTAAGGCAGACAACCATAGCGATAAACCCAAGTATTATGTATTGGATATGTTTCCCTATCCCTCTGGGGCAGGACTGCATGTGGGGCATCCCTTAGGGTATATTGCCAGTGATATTGTCGCGCGATTCAAAAGGCACTTGGGTTTTAATGTTTTGCATCCACAAGGCTATGATTCTTTTGGACTACCAGCAGAGCAATACGCCATTCAGACTGGACAGCATCCCGCCAAAACAACTACTGCCAACATCAATAGATACCGTCAACAGCTCGACCGAATGGGATTTTCCTTCGATTGGGATCGAGAGGTGAGGACTTCAGAACCGGATTACTATCGATGGACACAGTGGATATTCTTGAAGTTATTTGATTCCTATTATGATCTCGAGGCCGATAAGGCAATTCCTATTTCACAATTGATCCTCAGCTTTGAAAAGGAAGGAAATATAAAAGTAAAAGCGCATTGTGACAAAGATACTCCTGTTTTTAATGCCCAAGATTGGAAAGCCTTTGACCATGAACAGCAACAAAAAGTTTTACTCAACTACCGACTCACCTATTTATCCGAAACACAAGTCAATTGGTGTCCTGCTTTGGGAACGGTTTTGGCCAATGACGAAATTGTAAATGGAGTTTCAGAGCGTGGAGGTCATCCTGTAACCAAAAAGAAAATGCGTCAGTGGAGTATGCGCATTGGAGCCTATGCCAACAGACTTTTGTTGGGGTTGGACGAATTGGACTGGTCGGATTCCCTCAAAGAAATGCAAAGGAATTGGATTGGAAAATCGGTAGGGGCCAGCATTTATTTTGAAATTGAAAATCATCCTGAGAAATTGGAGGTTTTTACTACCCGGCCCGATACTGTATTTGGAGTCACCTATATGACCCTTGCCCCAGAGCATGAGTTGGTCACAAAAATTACCCGTCCAGAACAGCAAAAAGCTGTTGCGGATTATACCGCTAAAGTCGCTCAGAAATCCGATCGCGAACGCCAAGCCGATGTCAAATCGATTAGTGGTGTATTTACAGGAGCCTATGCTCTTCATCCTTTTACTGGAGCACCAATTCCCATTTGGATTGGGGAGTATGTTTTGGCAGGATATGGAACTGGTGCAGTCATGGCAGTGCCTTCTGGAGACCAAAGAGATTTTGATTTTGCCACCTATTTCAATTTACCGATTATCAATATTTTCGAGGGGGTTGATGTGTCCGAAGGTGCCTTTGTCGATAAAGGGAATGTAAAATTGACCCATTCTGATTTTTTAAACGGTTTGGATTTCAAGGCAGCACTGGAAAAAGTCATTGCCGAGTTGGAATCCAAAAAATGTGGCAAAGGTTCGGTAAATTATAGACTTAGAGATGCTGTTTTCAGTCGCCAAAGATATTGGGGAGAGCCTATTCCTATTTACTTTAAGGGAGATGTCCCCGTACCTTTACCAGAGCAACACTTGCCTTTGGAATTGCCCGAAGTAGAAAAATACCTCCCTACCGAAGATGGAAAACCTCCCTTGGGGAATGCCAAAATATGGGCATGGGATGAGATCAATGAGGAATTGGTTTCCGTAGATAGAATCGACCATCAATCGGTCTTCCCATTGGAACTCAATACCATGCCTGGATGGGCGGGGAGTTCTTGGTATTTCAACCGTTATATGGATGCCCAAAATCAAAAGGAATGGGTAGGTTCCAAAGCTTTGGACTACTGGAGTAAAGTAGATTTTTATATGGGAGGTAGTGAGCATGCTACGGGTCATCTTTTATACTCTAGATTTTGGCAAAAAGTACTTTTTGACTTGGGATATGCTCACACGGGGGAATATGCTAAAAAGCTCGTGAATCAGGGAATGATCCTTGGCAATTCTGCTTTTATGTACCGCAAAAAAGGCACCCAAACTTTTCTTTCCAAAGGCTTGATTGGCAATCAAGAAGTAGAACCCATACACGTGGATGTAAGCTTGGTCAATACCCAAGACGAGTTGGACGTGGAGGCGGTTAGAAATTGGCAAAAAGATTTTCAAAAAGCAGACTTCGTGCTTGAAAACGAAAAATATATTGTGGGTAGAGAGGTTGAAAAAATGTCCAAGTCAAAATACAATGTAGTCAATCCCGATGAAATTTGTGACACCTATGGTGCCGATACACTCAGGATGTATGAAATGTTTTTAGGCCCCATTGAGCAGGACAAACCCTGGAATACTGCTGGAATTTCGGGGGTGCACAACTTCCTCAAAAAATTCTGGAGGTTGTTTTACCAACAAGATCAGTGGTTGGTAAGTGAACAAGCTCCCAGTCCAGAAAGCTTAAAAATACTGCATCAGACCATCAAAAAAATAACTGACGACATTGGACGCCTATCTTTCAATACCTGTGTCAGTAGTTTTATGATCTGTATCAATGAATTGACGGCCTTAAAATGTTCAAATAAAGCAGTTTTGGAACCTCTATTGGTATTGCTTTCCCCATTTGCTCCTCATTTTTGTGAAGAGTTATGGCAAAAGTTGGGGCATAGCCAGAGCATCGAATTTGAGCCTTTTCCTGTTTTCGATCCCACTAAGGTTGAGGAGACTGCCAAAGAATACCCAGTTTCCTTCAATGGAAAAATGCGTTTTACCCTCAAGTTTTCCTTAGACATGGGGGTAGAGGAAATCAAGGAGGCGGTAATGAAGGAACAACGTACATTGGATCAAATTGATGGAGCTACGCCCAAAAAAATCATAGTAGTTCCTGGAAAAATCATAAATATTGTCATCTGATGAGTGATTTGCATATTGAAATTATCGGGCTGATTGCCGCCACTTTTACCACCATTGCCTTTGTGCCTCAGTTTCTCAAAATATGGAAAAAACGCGACGCCAGTGGTGTTTCTGTTTCCATGTATGTGATCATGTTCATCGGAATTTGTATTTGGTTTTGCTATGGAGTTTTGATCGAAAGTATTGCTGTAATTACGGCCAATGTAGTTTCTGGCATACTACAAATGTTCATCATCGTATTTGCTCTAATCCACCGCAATAATAATTGAAGAATTTTTTACAATTGAATTTGCCTTTTGATCTGCTGGTTGAGTGAAATAAAGGTCTCTGTTCTGGACACCCCATCTATGGTTTGAATTTCGTGGTTCAATAGGGTCATCAAATGTTCATTGTCCTCACAAAGTATTTTGATTAAAACACTCCAATGGCCAGTAGTGTAGTGACATTCGATCACTTCGGGAATTTTTTCGAGCTGTTTTACAGCCTCTGGATTCCGCATTGCTTTGTCCAAGTAAATACCGATAAAGGCCATTGTTTTGTAGCCCAGTATTTTGGGATTAATCACAACTTGAGATCCCGATATGAGTCCTGAATTCTCCAGTTTTTTGAGCCGTTGATGAACGGCTGCCCCCGATATTCCTGCAGTTTTTGAAATTTCATTGATTGACTTTCTCGCATCCCTCATCAATGCTCTGAGAATGATTTTATCCAAGCCGTCAATGACTACTCGCTCGTTTTTTGTCTTCAAAATCTATCTTTTAACCTTTATAAATCGAATTAAAACTCATATTTGTATTAATAAAATTAATAAATTATTCGATTGGAATTTATAGTATTAATTTTACATTAACTCTTATGAGAAAATATATTTTATCGGGAGGGGCTTTTGCCCTGTTAGCAGTAGTGTTGGGTGCTTTTGCAAGTCATGCCCTCAAAGCCTATTTTTCGCCAGAAGTTTTAGAATCTTTTCAAACCGGAATTCGATACATGATGTATCACGGATTGGCACTATTGATTTTTTCACAAATTCCTTTGGCCAGAAATCCTGTAATATTCAGACTGTTTTTTTGGGGTGTTGTCCTTTTTTCCTTCAGTATTTTTGCACTCTGTCTGGGGAAATTGACTTCTTTTGACTTAACGTGGATGGGTCCAGTTACCCCCATAGGAGGGAGTTTACTGATATTGGGTTGGACAGTATTGCTTTGGAAAGCTTTTAAGGATAAAACGAATTAGGGAAGTTTATCTATTTCCCGTTGCTACTGATGTATTTTTCTATGGCCATGGTCATAGAGGGAGTGTCGGGGGTGGGAGCTTTGATATCGATTCTCAACTTAGCTTTGTCGGCAGCAAGGACGGTGGCATTACCATAGGCTGCAATTCGGGTGTTGTTTTGTTCAAAATCAGGGAAATTCTTAAAAAGAGATTCGATTCCCGAAGGACTAAAAAAGACCAAAACATCGTAGTAAACATCTCTCAAATCGGAAAGATCACTCACCACAGTTTTATATAAAGGTGCACGAGTCCAGTCAATCCCCATTTTGTTTAGACAGTCTGGAATACTCGGTTTGAGAACATCCGATGAAGGGAGTAAGTACTTTTCTTTTTCAAATTTTTTAAATACAGCTTCTAAATCGGTGATGCTTTTCTCACCTACATATATTTTGCGTTTTCTGTAAACCACATATTTTTGAAGGTAATAGGCCACTGCCTCGGACTGGCAAAAATATTTGGTGGAGTCAGGTACTTTATAACGCATTTCTTCTGTGATTCTAAAGAAATGATCTACGGCGTTTCTACTGGTTAGAATGATATTGTCAAAATCAGAGAAATTGATTTTTTGCAACCTCACTTCCTTTGCCGACAGACCTTCTACGTGAATAAAGGGACGGAAATCAATTTTCAGTTTATGCTTTTCTTGTAATCTAGAGTAGGGAGACTTCTCACTGGCAGGTTCAGGCTGAGAAACCAAAATAGTCTTCACTTTCATATTTCTTCTAAATTTTGCTTTTGTCTAATAAATCGTCTTGTAGAGCCAAAGCCAGGGCGCGATTTTGAAAGCACAAAGATACAAAATTAAATAAACTATGCGGATTTGATGGAACCTAATGATTCTTAAGTAAACGGTGAGTTGTGTTACAAATACAAATAAGAGAATCAATAGGATTATCAAGAAAAGAAAGTTCGAATTGTCAGGAAAACCGAAGTGATAGACCGAAAAAAGGAATAGAGCGTAGAGGCTGATCATTGCATAAAAACTGATGCCTCTGAAAACGGTTTGTTGAAAGAGTTCCAAATGATTTGAGCGCTGAAAAATGAGTTTGAGTAATCCATAACGAAGAACAACCACTGCCGAGATGAACAAAAGAAATGATAGAAATGAGATTCCTCCCAATAGGGAAAATAAGATTTTTTCGTAGAAAAAATAACTCAAAAGCGAGACGGTAATCAATGTTATGAATATCAAGATCAAGTTGAACATATGTAAGGGATTGGCATATTTCTCCTTGTCATAGATGTTGAAATAACTTTTGGATCTCCAAAAACACACCAGAAGTTTGAATTGATGGGGGTTTCTGTTAAATAGGTAAACACTGAGTGTGAAGATCAAAATGATCAAAATAGTAATCCAGTCTTGTTGTAGATGAATTTTTTCAGTCCATTGAAACATGAAATAAAATTAAGGAAGTATTTTAACTCTTCACTTTATTTCTAACGATTTAGTATTTTTACCCCTGCCTATGGACAAAGCCTTAGTTATCATTCCCACCTACAATGAGGTTGAAAACATCAAAACCGTTGTTGAAAAGACCCTCAAGGACAAAGCCTTTGACATTCTGGTGGTGGACGATTCCTCCCCGGACGGTACTGCCGATTTGGTTTTGGAACTGATGAAAACCCACTCCGATCGGCTATTTTTGGAGCAACGCGCCCTTAAAGAGGGCTTGGGAAAGGCCTATATTCATGGTTTCAAATGGGCTTTAGAAAAGCAATACGACTTTATTTTTGAAATGGATGCCGATTTGTCTCACGATCCCAAAGAATTGTCTCCAATGCTCGCCTATCTCAACTCTGATTATGATTTGGTCATTGGATCACGTTATGTCAAAGGCATCAATGTGGTCAACTGGCCTTTGAGTAGGATTTTACTCTCCTATTTTGCTTCTTTGTATGTCAGGTGGATTACCTTTATGCCCATCAAAGACCCCACTGCAGGTTTTGTCGGATATAGAAGAGAAGTTTTGGAGCAGTTGGATTTTAATAAAATAAAATTTGTAGGCTATGCCTTTCAGATCGAGATGAAATTTAAAATTTGGAAGAAAGGGTACAAATACAAGGAACATCCCATTATTTTCACCAACAGAGTGCTGGGGGTTTCCAAAATGAATGGAAGGATTATTTGGGAGGCGCTGTCTGCCGTTTTGATTTTGAGGATCAAAAGTCTATTTAACTAAACTCAATGAGGGAAATATTAATACAAAATGCCCAATTGGTCAATGAAGGTGAACTTTGCCAAAAAGACCTCTTGATTCGAGGGGAAAAAATCGCGAAAATCAGCCATCACATTGCCCCTACTGGGAGTGAGGAACTCATTGATGCTACGGGTCTTCATTTGTTGCCAGGTTGGATCGATGACCAAGTCCACTTTAGGGAGCCTGGTCTGACGCACAAGGCTACCATTGCCTCAGAGTCTCGTGCAGCGGTGGCAGGGGGGATTACCTCCTTTATAGAAATGCCCAATACCAATCCCCAAACCACTACCCAAAACGCCTTAGAGGACAAATTGGACAGGGCAGCAAAAACCTCCATCGCCAATTATGGTTTTCTCTTTGGTGGAACCAATGACAATCTGGAAGAAATCAAGACTTTTGATACCACCCAAGCGGCAGGACTCAAATTGTTTTTGGGGTCTTCTACTGGCAATATGTTGGTAGACGATGAACAGGTATTGCAAAAGATTTTTTCCAGTACCGACCTCCCCATTGCCGTTCATTGCGAGGATGAAAACACCATCCGAAAAAACTTAGCGGAACACATCGCTCAATACGGAGACGATATCCCTATTGAAAAGCACCCAGAAATCAGAAGTGAGGCCGCTTGTTATCGTTCTTCTTCACGTGCCATTCGCCTAGCCAAAGCCACTGGAGCTCGCTTGCATGTTTTTCATTTGTCTACGGCCATTGAAACAGAATTATTTTCCAACGAAAAGCCATTGGCAGAAAAGAAAATAACTGCCGAGGTCTGTGTGCATCACCTTTGGTTTTCGGAAGAAGATTATGCTCAAAAGGGAACCTTGATCAAATGGAATCCTGCGGTTAAAAAAGCCAGTGACCGAGAGGCTCTTTGGAAAGCCCTCAACGAGGACAAAATTGATGTATTGGCCACAGACCATGCCCCCCATACCCTTGAAGAAAAGCAAAACCCCTACACCAAAGCTCCGTCGGGGGGGCCTTTGGTGCAACACGCCTATGTTGCCCTATTGACCGCCGTACAACAGGGCAAAACTTCGCTGGAAAAGCTGGTCGAAAAAGCCTGTCACAATCCAGCAATACTGTTTAAAATTCAAAACCGTGGTTTTCTTCGTGAAGGTTATTTTGCCGATCTGATTTTGGTCGATCTCAATAAAAAACATACAGTTGTCAAAGAAGATTTGCGCTATCAGTGCGGATGGTCTCCTTTTGAGGGAACTACTTTTGGAGCCACCATCATCAAGACCTTTGTCAATGGGAATCTGGTGTACGATGATGGAGAAATTATCGAAAGTGCATTGGGTAAAAAACTTACTTTTGATCGATGAACATGAAAAAAAATATTTTCCTTCTCTCCCTTGTAGTTTCTTCCTGTACAGCGACGGGGGACAACAAGCCGCCCAATGATTTGATCCCTCCCGATCAAATGAGCGAGGTTATGACGGACATTATTTTGATGAAAAACATCAAACGCGAAGCTTCCTATATTCAGGATAAAGAAGATCTTTTGGTGGCCGAATATCTCTATGAAAAACACGGTATCGATAGCGCACAATTGGCCTCCAGTCAATCCTATTATGCCAAAAACCCCAAAAAATACGTCCCTATTTTTAAAAAAATTCAATTGGAGCTCGACAGACTCAATGACAGCATTAATGAATCAATGCGCATCAAAGAGGAGTAGCGTTTTACTGTTGTTTCAATCCCTCAGTCGAAAATCAACTTTGTGATGGGGGAGTACTCAAAATCTACAAAGGATTTTATTTTGCTTCCGTCAATGGTTTTTTGCTCGTATTGACCAGAAATAATGGCGCGGGTCAAGAAACGTCTTCTGATGCCCAGCAGTTGCATCAGATGTTCCAATCCCCACAAGAAGTACAAAAAACCTTTGGGAATAAAAAACACCCTCGGACGAAAATCTCCGGATTTGAGGAGTGTTTCTACCATAACTTTTCCAGACCAATTTTCGGCTACCAAAATAAAGCGTTCTCCTTCGATTTTGGAATCCATCAGTTTATCCATAAGGGTGATGACATCTTGGATATTCACAAAAGCATTATTTCCGGTGGTACACCACCTCAAGCCTTTTTTGTGTCGTAGGAGTAATGTTTCAATGGGACTGTCTTTTCCCAGTACGATACCCGGATTGACGATGACTGCATTCAGCCCCTCTTGCATGGCCCGCCACACTTCCATTTCCCCTCCGTATTTGGAATAGGCATAAGGGTTTTTGTCGATATTGTTGTCCCAAGGGGTGTTTTCGTCGATGACTGATATAGAGGGGTCGTTGCCTAGGGCAGCTATGGAGCTGACATAAACCAATTTTTTGACCGAATGGGACAAACACAGATTGACCAAGTAGGCAGAACCTTTTTCATTGATCTCCAGTAGTTTTTTGGCATCGCGTTGTGCCAAGGAAATATAGCCAGCACAATGGTACACATGACTGATTCCCTCAAAGGCAGCATCCAAACTGGGCAGGTCTCTAAAGTCCGCTTTTCTCCAAGTGATTTTATCAAAGCGTTTTTGGGCATCGGCAAATTGAGATTCAAATTGTTTCCAAACCCTTTTTTTATTTGACTCATGTCGGAACATGGCCACGGGAAAAATGTCTTTTTGTGCCAAATGACACATCAAATGAGAACCGATAAATCCTGTTGCTCCGGTCACTAAAATCATAAACTAAAACTAATGCTTTTTAAAGAATAATTTTTTGTTTTAGGGCATAAATCTATCTTTGCTTTCAAATCAAAGCAATGCAGAAAAATTTTGTAGAAGAACTTCGTTGGCGAGGCATGTTGCACGACATTATGCCCGAAACAGAGGATCATTTGAACCAAAACATCACATCGGGTTATATTGGTTTTGATCCAACGGCCGATTCCCTTCACATTGGTAGCTTGGTGCAAATCATGATTTTGATCCATTTTCAAAGGGCGGGTCATAGGCCTATTGCTCTAGTGGGTGGAGCCACAGGAATGATTGGCGATCCTTCTGGAAAGTCCGACGAAAGAAATCTTTTGGATGCAGAGGCATTACAGAAAAACGTGGATGGCATTAGAAACCAACTGCAAAAATTTCTTGATTTTGATCCCGCCAACCCCAAAGCGGCTCAATTGGTCAACAACTATGATTGGACCAAAGACTACAGTTTGATCGATTTTTCTCGTGATATTGGTAAGCATTTGACCGTCAACTATATGATGGCCAAGGACTCCGTAAAAAAACGCCTTGGCAGCGATGCCAAAGTGGGCATGTCTTTTACCGAATTTACCTACCAATTGCTGCAGGGCTATGACTTTTTACACCTCTATCAAAACATGAACTGCAAGTTGCAAATGGGCGGCAGTGATCAGTGGGGGAATATCACCACGGGAACAGAATTGATCCGACGCAAGTTGGGCGGAAAAGCCTATGCCATCACCTGTCCATTGATTACCAAGGCCGATGGAACAAAATTTGGGAAAACAGAAGGGGGTAATGTTTGGTTGGACAAGACCCGAACCTCTCCCTACAAGTTTTATCAGTATTGGTTGAACGCTTCTGACGAGGATGCTGAAAACTACATTAAAATTTTCACCCTTTTGAACAAGGTCACCATAGAGGGTTTGATCGTGCAACACCAAGAAAACCCTCATATGAGGTTACTGCAAAAAACCATTGCCGAGGAGGTCACCCGTATGGTTCATTCTGAGGAAGATTTACAAAAAGCCATTCAAGCCAGTCAAATTTTATTCGGTCGATCCACGGCTGAGGATTTAAGAAACCTTGATCGCCAAACCTTTTTGGAGGTCTTTGAAGGGGTTCCCCAGTCGGAGATTTCTCGTTCTGATTTGAACAATGGCATTGACATGATCGCCTTGTTGGCTTCCCACACCTCCTTTTTAAAATCCAATGGAGAGGCCCGTAGGGCACTGAGTGAAAACTCCATTTCTGTAAACAAAACCAAGGTAAATGAGAGTTATGCCATTGGATCTAGTGATTTGATCGATGACCAATACATTTTACTACAAAGGGGTAAAAAAAATTATTTTATTGTAAAGGTCGTCTAGACCACCATTAAGTTGCACCCCCGTATTTCTGTTGCATCCAAACGTCCCAAGACTTCAAAGCGTGAGTTGGAATGAATCCTGCCGAGGTCTTCTGTTGCAATAAAAGCGCAGCTGTCGCGGTTGGCCAGATCAATGACATTCAACCCCCCGCTTTGTCCCCAAGGGAGCAGATGGAAAGGATCTTGATTCTCCCGGGCAGAGACTCGCATCCAGGGGGGACATTCAAAAACCCCTTCCCCTTTGGAATAGGCTTGAGAGAGTAATTCGGTCATCCCGTACTCTGAGTAAATTTTGGAAACTCCAAAACCCTTTTTCAGTTGGTCGTGCAAGGCCTCGCGGGTCAATTCTTTTCTCCTGCCTTTCATTCCTCCGGTTTCCATAATCCAGGTATGCTGAAGGTTAAATGAATACTGCTCTACCAAATCCAGTAGGGCGAAAGATACCCCCAACAACAGTGTTTTTTGACCTTTTTCTTCCCCTTGGTCGATGGTTTTTTTCAGGGATTCCCATTGATTGAGGTAAAAACCGCTTTCTGGCTGAGCACTATTGCGGATCATATCATTGGCCATATAAATGAGAGAGGAACCCGATCTTTCCATATAAGAGGGCAAAAGAGCCAGTACTCTAAAATCTTCAATGGCTCCAAAAAAATGTTCAAATCCCTTGCGGAAACTCATTTGATAATCTTCCAGTTGACGGTAATAATGCTTTGAAGGACTTCCGCCGGAGGTGGAACTGGAACTAAAAAAATCCATATTTTCTGACGCAAAGGAGCATATCCTTTTTGATTTGAAAAAAGAAATGGGCAGATAGGGAATGTCTTTTACTGCAGCAACTTCAGAAGGGTGACAGTTGATCAGATCACAAAAAGATCGGTAAACCTTGTTGTTTTCGTATTGAAAATAAAAGGTTTTTACGGCCAAAGCTTCAAAGGCAGCTTGGCTGTCGATTTCCCAAAAATTTTCCAAATTTTCGATGATCATTTTGTTGGCACAATCAAGGCACCACCAAACGGCTCAATCCTTGTTGGGATCCCTGTTGGATTTTCACAATGTAGATCCCACTGGTGAGGTTGTTGGGCATTACATAATTCTCATAAGTGGTGATTTGAAAAACCACTTCACCCAAAATATTGAGAATCACTATGTTTTTGATGTCAGTAGGATGGGAGACAACGTGGAGCTTACCCCCTGCATAGGGATTGGGATACAACTGAAAGCTTAATTTTTCTGTCGAAATAGCACTACTAGAATCCCCTTGTGCATTTTGTGCAGTAACAAAATGCATTGAGAGAAGAGACAAAAAGAGCAGTGCAAGTCGCAAAGTCAGATTTTTATTAGATAAATTTTACCCAAATTTAATAAAATTAATGTCGATTATGATTTGTGAACGCTTACAAACGTATTTTTAACCCTATGAAGGGATAAATCTTTATATTAGTAAACTAGAGAATTGATGAAAAAAAAGGATATTAAAATATTGTTGGTTGACGATGAACCCGATGTTATTGAGATCATAAGATACAACCTAGAACAAGAGGGATACAACGTAAAGACAGCCTCCAATGGAAAAGAGGCCCTACAGAAGGCTCAAAAAAACACCCCTCATTTAATCATCATGGATGTGATGATGCCTGAAATGGATGGTATTGAAGCCTGTGAAGAATTGCGTAGCGATCCTACTTTTAACGACACAATCATCATGTTTCTCACCGCTAGGGGGGAAGATTATTCCTACGTAGCGGCTTTTGATGCTGGCGCAGACGACTATGTTACCAAGCCCATCAAGCCCAAAATCATTGTTTCCAAAGTCAAAGCTCTTTTACGTCGCCTCAAAAAAGAAGAAGAAAATCAAGATAAAATCCAACTGGGCAAACTCATCATTGACAAAGAACAGTATGAAGTCACCCACAAAGGGAAAACCTTCTCCTTACCCCGAAAAGAATTTGAACTCCTTTACCTTTTGGCTTCCAAACCAGATAAGGTGGTCAAAAGAGAAAAAATCATGGAAGTCGTTTGGGGGAGTGAAGTAGTAGTGGGGGATAGAACCATAGATGTTCACATCCGAAAACTCAGAGAAAAAGTGGGGGACAAATATTTCAAGACTGTCAAAGGCGTGGGTTATAAATTTGTTCAACCCTCCAAATAATTCCCGTTTTGAGAATTAAGAATTTTAGAGTTGCATTTCGTTTGTCGGCCATTTTGGTTGGATTGTTGGTCTTGATGATGACTCTTTTATTTTTCGTCATCGACCTAAAACCCGATACCGAAATTCTGCTGTTGGTGGCAATTATGCTTTTGTTATTCTTTATTTTTTCAGTGTTCCTAATCAATTATCGAATTGAAAGGTTTATTCTCAATAAAATCAAGGGCATTTACAACGATCTTTCTCCCTCGGGCGTATCAATGAGCCAACAAATTGTTCAATCTGATATGGAGGCTCTTCGGGAAAGTGTTCAAAAGTTTGCCGACGACAAAAAACTAGAAATTGAGACCCTCAAAGAAAAGGAAGACTACCGAAAGGAATTTATCGGAAACATATCCCATGAACTAAAAACCCCTTTGTTTACCATACAGGGCTATGTACTCACTTTGTTGGAGGGAGCCATTGGAGACAAAAATGTCAGAGAAAAATACCTCAAAAGAACGGCTAAGGGTGTGGAACGCTTGATTTATGTGGTCAAAGATTTGGACTTGATCACCCAATTTGAATCTGGTATTAAAACCATCGACAGGACTTTTTTTGACATCAATGAGTTGATCGAAAACGTTTTTGATTTGCTCGAGATGCAAGCCATTAAAAACAAAATTTCAATCGGTTTTGATCGGGAGTACACCCAGTCTTATCAGGTTTTTGCCGATGAAGAAAGGATACAGCAGGTATTGACCAATTTGATTGTCAATTCACTGAAGTATGGCGTAAAAAACGGAAAAACTGAAGTGAGCTTGGAAGAACTGAACGAAGAAAAGATATTGGTCAAGATTTCTGACAATGGGGAAGGGATAGCAGAGGAGCACTTGCCCCGACTTTTCGAGCGTTTTTATCGGGTGGACAAATCTGGAAATCGGAAAGCAGGAGGTTCGGGATTGGGCTTGTCCATCGTCAAGCACATTATCGAAGCCCATCAGGAAAAACTTTTGGTCGAAAGTACCCCCGGGGCAGGGTCCGAATTTTCTTTTTCCCTCCAGCGGGTCACCAAAGAGGTAAAATCTACCCAAGATTAATTTCTCATTGGCTAAATTTGTCATCTGATTTAAGGCCATGGGAAGTAAAAACAAACTCAAACGATTTAAGGAGAATCAAACCTTCAAAAACGTCATTCAGCCTTCGCGAGAGCAATTAGAAAAAGATGCTTTTGAGCTCAAAGGCCACTGGCACCAAAAGTATTTTGGGAATGACCGCCCCATCGTATTGGAGTTGGGCTGTGGAAAAGGGGAGTACACCCTCCATTTGGCCACTCAAAATCCCGACAAGAATTTCATAGGTATTGATATCAAAGGCGCACGCTTTTGGAGGGGTGCCAAAACAGCACTGGAAGAAAACAGGGAAAATATTGCCTTTGTCCGTGCGCAAATCGAGTTGATTGATACCCTTTTTGCCGATGGTGAAGTGTCCGAGATTTGGATCACCTTTCCCGATCCGCAGATCAAATTCAAAAGAAGCAAACACCGATTGACCCATCCAGCTTTTTTGAATCGATATCAAAAGATACTGCAAGATCAGGGCAGTGTTCATCTCAAAACCGACAGCGCCTTTTTACACGGTTATACTTTGGGATTGATGCACGATCCGGCCTACCACTTGCTTTATGCCCACCACGACATTTACAACAATCCCCATGCTCCGCAAAGTGCGGTGGCAATACAAACCTTCTATGAAAAAATGTTTTTAGAGCAAAACATACCCATCACCTATCTTCAATTTCAATTCAACTGATGTCTTTATTTTTTGATCAGGTCTATGCAGTCGTTCAAAAGATTCCGCCTGGGAGGGTTACTTCCTATGGTGCCATCGCCCGTTATTTGTGTCATCCCCAGAGTGCTAGAATGGTAGGTTATGCCATGAACGCCTCCCATCAGCGGCCCGAAGTGCCCGCCCATCGGGTTGTCAACCGCAATGGTTTATTGACTGGAAAGCACCATTTCCCCGGATCCAAATTGATGCAACAACTTCTCGAAAATGAGGGAATCTCCGTTAAAAATGATCAAATCATTGATTTTAAAGACTTTTTTTGGGATCCCAATGCGGCCCTACCACCCTTTGAAATCTAAACTTTTGTTTCCGAGTAGATTAGAGTATATTTGTAATTCAAAAAATAAGTTGGCTGGAGATGAAATTGAACAAGCAAGAGGTGGTGCAAGCCTTGAAAACAATCACTGCACCAGGAGCAGGAGAAAACTTGATTGACAGCAAGGCCGTGACCAACATTATGGTCTTCGCAGATGAGATCGACATTGATGTTCGTTTGACCAATCCTAGCCTACAAGCCCGAAAAAAATTAGAGGTCACCATTATGGAAGTACTGCATGAAAAAGTTCATCCCAAGGCCAAAATCAAAATTAACACCAAAGTAGAAACTCCTGCTCCAGCAGCACCCATCAAGGGTCAGCCCATAGCTGGTATAGATTCCATTATTGCGATCTCTTCTGGAAAAGGAGGCGTAGGAAAATCTACCGTAACAGCCAATCTGGCGGTTACTCTTGCCCAAATGGGTTGTAAAGTTGGGATTTTGGATGCCGATATTTATGGCCCTTCCATACCCACCATGCTCGATCTGGAGGGCAAAAGACCCCTATCGGTCAATGTGGACGGTAAATCCAAAATGGCACCAGTAGAAAATTATGGTGTCAAGGTCTTGTCCATCGGATTTTTCACCCAACCCAACCAAGCGGTGGTTTGGCGTGGCCCAATGGCAGCCAAGGCTCTCAATCAAATGATCTTTGACGCCGACTGGGGAAACCTAGATTTTTTACTCATTGACCTTCCGCCGGGTACGGGTGACATTCACCTGAGTATAGTACAATCTCTTCCCTTGAATGGGGCGGTGGTGGTCAGTACTCCCCAAAATGTGGCTTTGGCAGATGCCAAAAAAGGAATCGCCATGTTTACACAAGCAAATATAGATGTCCCAGTTTTGGGCATTATCGAAAATATGGCCTATTTCACCCCTGAGGAATTGCCCGATAATAAATATTACATTTTCGGGAAGCAAGGCGCAGAAAATTTGGCTGCAGACAAAAACGTACCCTTCCTCGGTGCTTTGCCATTGGTGCAATCAGTGAGAGAAGCGGCCGATGTGGGAAGACCTGCCGCATTGCAAGAGGCCACGCCCATTCAGCAGTCCTTTACCGAGGTCACCCAAAACTTGGTGACCCAATTATTGAAAAGAAATACCACCTTACCACCAACCAAGGCCGTAGCCATCACCAATATGGTGGGTTGCGCCGCCGTAAAATAACACAAATGGATACACAACAAATAGAAGAGAAAGTACTGATAGCATTGGAAGAGATTCGTCCTTTTTTGGCCTCAGACGGCGGGGACATTTCTTTGGTTGCTATCGAAAATGACAAAAAGGTAAAGGTAAAGCTCCACGGAGCCTGTGTTTCCTGTACTGTCAATCAGATGACTCTTAAGTCGGGGGTAGAGATGACCATCAAAAAATACGTTCCTCAGATCGAGGAGGTTGTCAGTGTTGACCCTGCCTAGCCCATGATCAAAACGGACATCATCATTATTGGAGCCGGGCCTACTGGTTTGTTTGCGGTGTTTGAAGCAGGATTGTTAAAGTTAAAATGCCACCTGATCGATTCCCTCCCCAAAGCCGGAGGGCAGTGTGCCGAAATCTATCCCAAAAAACCCATCTATGATATCCCCTCCCGCCCCGAAATTTTGGCGGGCGACTTGGTCGATCAGTTGATGAAACAGATCCAACCCTTCCAACCCGGTTTTACGTTGGGGGAAACCGCTCAAGAAATCGAAAAACAGAAAGACGGTAGCTTTGTGGTTACCACCAATAAGGGTACCCAGCACCAAGCCCCTGTTGTTGCCATCGCTGGAGGTTTAGGGACTTTCGAACCGCGTAAGCCCGACTTGGCCGATTTGGCAAAATGGGAGGACAAGGGGCTGGACTATATCATCCGTGAGCCCGAAAAATACCGCAATCAAAAAGTACTCATTGCCGGAGGTGGGGATTCGGCACTGGATTGGACCATAGTGTTGGCAGACATAGCCCAAAGTGTTACTTTGGTGCACCGCCGCAACGAATTTAGAGGTGCGCTCGATTCGGTAGAAAAAGTGCAAGCCCTCAAAGACCAAAACAAAATCCAACTCATCACTCCTGCCCAAGTCACCGCTTTGGAGGGCGAAAAGCACTTGTCCTCTGTAACCATTAACCATGAGGGAACTTCCCTAGCACATCCTGTGGATTATTTTATTCCCCTTTTTGGATTGACTCCCAAACTGGGTCCCATCGCCCAATGGGGATTGGAAATTGAAAAAAACGCCATCAAAGTGGACAACAGTCTGGACTATCAAACCAATATTCCTGGAATTTACGCCATTGGCGATGTCAACACCTATCCGGGGAAACTCAAACTCATACTTTGTGGCTTCCACGAAGCTACTTTGATGTGCCAAAGTGCCTTCCAGCGCATTTATCCCGACAAAAGAAACGTTCTCAAATACACTACTGTAAGTGGAATTTCAGGATTCGACGGCAGTCGAAAAGAAGCCCAAAAATCAACCATCAAAACCATCGAATAAATGGAAATCAAAATCACAGTAATTGACCGGGAGGGGGTATCCCATCAACTCGATGCCCCCACCGACATGGCAATGAACCTAATGGAGGTGTGTAAAGCCTACGAATTGCCCGTGGAGGGGACTTGTGGTGGAATGGCCATGTGTGCTTCTTGCCAGTGCTATGTGTTGAGCGATCATCCCCTGAATGAGAAAAGTCCAGATGAAGAAGCCATGCTGTCCGAGGCTTTCCACGTTAAAGAAAACAGCCGCCTTGGTTGTCAAATTCCTATGGATAAAAAACTAGAGGGACTAAAAGTTGAATTAGCTCCTGAATAATCAGAATCCTTTCCATATTAGCCCCTCGTTTAGTGTAGGAAAATTCCTCTAATTTTAGAGGAACCATTGCTGTCGATTGATCCCAAATAACCCTCCTCTTAGAAAAAATCGCTAGGTTTTAAAACCTAAAGGTTGATTTCCCACACGTTTAAATTCAAGTCAGTTTCTCGAAAACCCAGCCGTTTAGCGTACCTGCGATACCGAAGTAAACTACGTTCCATGCCGCATCGACCAAAGTGCCCTGAATGTCGAGTAATTCCATGGTGCCTAGCATCACCATATTGATACCTAGTCCTACAAAAATACCGAGTAAAGCCCCGAATTTAAAGCCACTCTGGAGGTTGTAGTTCCCTTGTGCCCACTTTCCGTAGATCAGTGACAAGAGGTAGGCTTCTATCAAAACACCAAGGGTGATATAGTTCATATCTGCCTCCATCATAGCGGGCATATTGACATAGTGTTGAGAGAAAAAATCGGTGGCCAGACTGTCGTAAAAAATCCACCCACCAAAAAACAAAAAGATAAAACCAATAAGGGTTCCGACTAAGGTTGCTCTTGATAACATGATAATTATAGATTTGGTTGCAATACCAATTTACAAAAAATTGAGTAAAACAATCCCTGCATTGAGGTAAGTGGCAAAAACAACCCAAATCAAATAGGGATAAAGCAGTCGTGCGGCAAGAAGATCAACGATTCTGAACTGTTGTATGGTTCTGACAATCAAAAACAGCAGGACCAGAATCACCACCATAGCCCAGATGGGATTCCTCAGTCCGAAAAAAACTAAGGACCAAAGTCCATTGACCAAGAGTTGGAATCCAAAGTGGTAAACTGCACTTTTGACCCAGCGGTGGTGGATACCATAATTCCATATCCGCCCCACGGCAATCCCCATCAGCAGATAGAGCACTGTCCAAACGGGTGCAAATATCCAATTCGGGGGGTTAAAAAAAGGTTTTTCCAAGCTTGCATACCACGTATTGACGGAGCTTTGTGTGGCCTGACCCGCCAAAAAGCCCACCAACATAGAGACGATTACACCGCCGACAATGGAAAAAAGTAACTTCCTTTTCATCTTCAAAGCTAATCATTTTCATTCGGCTATATTTTTTTCCACCCCGGCCATCAATTATCTTTGTGATCCATGAGTAAGAAATCATTTGTTTTCAATGATCCCATAAAGGGACATTACCAGACCCAATGGCAGGCACCCAGCAACATTGCCTTGGTCAAATACTGGGGAAAACACGGCCAGCAACTGCCCCAAAACCCCTCCATCAGTTTTACCCTTTCCCAATGTGTGACCACTACTGCGGTAAGCTTTTCCCCGCGTCAGACCGGTGAAACGGCCTTTGACTTTTTGTTTGAACAAAAAAAACAACCCGCATTTCACCCCAAGATTCAACAGTTTTTGGAGCGGATCACCCCCTATTTCCCAGCTTTGGAAGGACATCGGCTGTCGATTTCCAGCCAAAACTCCTTTCCCCACAGCAGTGGCATCGCTTCCTCTGCATCGGCCATGGCAGCATTGGCGCTATGTATCGTGGATTTCGAAAAACAGTTTCACCCCCTCTGGACGGAGGAGGCTGCTTTGCAAAAAGCCTCATTTTTGGCCCGACTGGGGTCGGGGAGTGCCGCAAGAAGTATTGCAGGACCCCTAATGGTATGGGGACAAAGCAAGGCTTTCCCCCAAAGCAACGACCACTATGCCATTGCGCCCGCTGTGGAATGGCACCCCATTTTCCACGATTATCAAGACACGGTATTGATTGTGGACAAAGGACAAAAAAAGGTGAGCAGCACCCTGGGTCATGGACTGATGCAGGGCCACCCTTTTGCTGCCCAACGATTTGAACAAGCCCATAGCCACCTTGAAGAGATTAAAGCTGCACTCACTACCGGCGATCTGGAGCGTTTTATTGACCTGACCGAAGCCGAGGCCCTTACCCTCCACGCCATGATGATGACCTCCAATCCACGCTTTGTATTGATGCAACCCAATACCTTGGCCCTACTCCAAAAAGTCTGGGATTTTAGAGCTCAAACAGATTTGCCCTTGTGCTTTACCCTTGATGCGGGAGCCAATGTTCACCTGCTCTATCCCCGTCAAGACCGCAATCCCATTATGGATTTTATCCAAAAAGAGTTGCTTGTTCATTGTCAACAGGGACAATACATTGAGGATCAAGTGGGAAATGGTGCCAAAAAAAATTAGCTTAGTAGTGTGAAAGGACCCTTATTTTTTGCGAAAATTCTACTCTTTGGAGAATATGGTATCATCAAAGACTCCAAAGGGCTTTCCATTCCCTACAATTTTTTTAAGGGAACCCTCAAGTGGGCCGAGGAGGAAACCGAGGTCACCCTTGCCTCTCACCAAAGTTTGTGTGACTATACCGAATACCTCAAGGGTTTACCAGAAGAATTACTGCGTTTGGATTGGGAGGCCCTACAGGCCGATTTGGATCGCCACCTTTATTTTGACAGCAGTATCCCTCAGGGCTATGGTGTGGGCAGCAGTGGAGCATTGGTCGCCGCCTTTTACGACCGCTATGCGGTGGACAAAATTTCCCCCCAAGCCGATCTGACCCCAGAAAAACTCAGCCGTCTCAAAAGTATTTTTGCGGCTATGGAATCCTATTTCCACGGCCAGTCCTCTGGTTTGGATCCCCTTAATAGCTATTTGAGTTTGCCCCTGCTGATTCACTCCAAGGACAAAATCGAAACCACTGGAATCCCCGCACAAAATGCCCAAGGCAAAGGGGCTGTTTTTCTGATAGATAGTGGGGGCAGCAGTGTCACCGCACCCATGGTTTCCCTCTTTTTGGAAAACATGAAAGAAGAAGGCTTTCGCAAGATGATGCGCGACGAGTTTACCCAAATGACCGACCGCTGTGTGGAAAATTTCCTCAAAGGCAACCTCAAATCCCTTTTGAGCAATATGAAATCACTGTCGGCTTTGGTTTTGCAACACTTTAAACCCATGATCCCAGCCCAATTTCACGAGCTGTGGAAAAAGGGACTGGAAACAAACGCCTACTACCTAAAGCTTTGTGGTTCGGGAGGGGGCGGATATGTGCTGGGATTTACCCAAGATCTGGAGGCGGCCCAAAAGGCACTCCAAGGCTACCGACTCGAAGTGGTTCATTACTTCTAAGCCCATGACCCCACCCAAGTCCCCTCGTCCTTTTCTGCTTTCACTCTTTGGACTTTTTGCCGTGGTAAGGGGCTACAACATTGCCCTGCTGATCGCCGCCCAATACCTCAGTTCCCTCTACATTTTGGCCCCCCAAAGACCCTTTTGGTCGGTAATCCTCGATCCTCAACTCTTTGCGTTGGTTTTGGCCACCGCCTTTTCTACCGCGGCCGGATTCATCATCAACAATTTTTACGATGCCGAAAGAGACCGCATCAACCACCCCCAAAAATTCATGTTGGAGCACCTCATTTCACTGAGAAGTCAGTTGATGCTCTATTTTTTGCTCAACGGAGCCGCACTGATAGCGGCAGGTTTTGTCTCCTTTAAAGCACTGTTGTTTTTTGGATTTTTTACTTTCGCCATTTGGGGCTATAGCAGTAGTCTCAAACGCTTGTTTTGGATCAGTAACATCATCGCCTCGGCCTTGGTGGTTTTTCCTTTTTTTGCCATCACCCTCTATTTTAAAAACTTTCAATGGCTGATCGTTGATCACGCCCTCTATCTGTATTTCTTGATCCTGATCCGAGACATCGTCAAGGATTTGGAGAACTACAAAGGCGATTGGGTGACTTCCTACCGAACCTTGCCCATCGTTTTTGGACACAGCACCACCAAAATGATCCTGACTGTTTTGATACTATTGACCCATTTCCCCATCTACCGGCTCATTGGAAGTGGTTTGGGGCTGATGGTTTATTACTACTATTGGAGTGTGGTCTTTTTGGGCATTGTAGTGCTGTTGCTCTGGTGGGGATCGACGCAAAAAACGTACCTTTGGATCCACAATATGTTCAAAATCCACATCCTTATGGGGGTATTGGGCATCTATTTCATGTACAAATAAGAAAGTCGTGCCGGAAAATTTCAAAAAATCTGCCCCCAAGGGTGGAACTGCTTCCCCTGAGGGGATTCGTTTAAACAAATTCCTTTCCAATGCGGGCATTTGTTCGCGCCGTGAGGCCGATGGGTTGATTGCTATGGGCTTGGTGCAAGTCAACGGTAAGGTGGTGACCCAAATGGGATTGCGGGTGCAAAGAGGAGATCAAGTGCGCTATGACGACCAAAAGGTGAACAACAGTCCTCCCGTATATCTTTTGATGAACAAACCCAAGGGTTTTGTAGCGACTACCCAAGGCGGACAGATCAAAAAATCTGTGCAGGAGCTCATCCGCAGTACCCATTCCGAAAAAGTACCTCCAGTGGGGGATATGGGTCGAACGGTTACCGGTCTACTGTTGATGACCAACGACGAAAAACTACGCCAGAAACTGGCCGACCCCAAATCGCGTTTTCCTACCCTCTATCAGGTGATTTTGGATCAAAATGTTCAGGCTGCCGACCTGGAGGCATTGACCAAAGGCATTCGAATCCGGGACAAGGTGTACAAGGTCAAATCTGCGGCCTACATCCAAGGGGCCACCAAAAAGGAAATTGGTATCGAAGCCTCCAATCTCTCCCCGGGTTTGCTTAAAAAAATATTGGAACAAAGATCTCTAAAGGCAATGTCTATGGATCGGGTGCTACTGGCCGGATTGACCAAAAAAGACCTCCCCAGAGGCCGGTGGCGTGTCCTTACCGACAAAGAAATCCAATTCCTCAATATGATCTCCTAGAGACTCCCGACAATCTTCTTTTTTTTTCGTAAATTGTAGTAACCCTAATCTTAGTTTTTTAAGGCATCCTCAATGCCCGAAAGGCTATTAAATACCTGCTTATGATTTATATTTTATCATTTCTTTTTATTCTGTGTTGCTTGATTGTTGCGATTAAGATTATCGATCAGTTCAAGGACGGCTTCGATTGGTTTTCTGGAGCCCTCTATTTTATCATCTTTTTGGTCACTTGTGGGCTTTTGTATGTGATGATCTTTGGGCTCTACTATGCCATTGTCAATTGAGTATCCCTTTTTGAAAGAATTTTCTTGCACGACAACTATTCGTTGAGCTGCCAGTCGAAAGGCAGGTAGCGAAACTTTGTTTTTTGATCAACTCCCGTACAGCCGTATTTTTGAAGCAGCGTCACCCTTTGTTTCAAAGCACCAAAATACCTAAAGTTCCACAGAAAGATCCTTGACAACCGGGTTTTGTCCTCGTGGCATTGGTTTTGGTCGGGGTCGTTCAAAAACTTCACTGCCGCCTCATCGAGTTGCCTTTCTAGGGTATTGCTGCGAAAGGCCTGCCTTGAAAGATCGGGGCCGGATGCCGTAGCGCGGTGCAAGGCAAAAAGGATACGGGGATCACCCATTTCCAACAATTGCCTTTCGATGCGCTCCAGACTCATAGAACGATCTCCCCAATGGAAAACAGCGGTTTTCCAAGGCTTGTCAATGTCGCGTATGCTTTCAAGCGGATGGTGTTTCAGTACCAGTGCCACCGTGGCAGCATTGTAAACGTTGATCCAATATGCCTTGCGGTCAGAAGCAGTCCAATAGGGCTGTGGAGGATGATCTTCAAGGGCCTTGAGGTAGGAAACCAACCCATGAACTTCTTTTTTCCAATCGCTGTAGTTGATCGCTCCTGTGGGAGCAACATAGCGCTCCAATTGACCCTCCCAACGCTCGTGTACATTTCGCTGTGCCATTGACACACTTACCCATAATAACATTACAATCAAAGCCCGTAAAAACATAGTCTAAAGTAGTGATTATTGGAATTCTCGGACTTTTTTTATTTACCAATTAAATAGTAAATAAAAAAAGGAGGCAAAACCCCCAAAATTGAACCCACACCTGTCAATTATTGGGGGAAACACCTTTCGGTGTTTTTTCAACTGATGCATCAGTTGGGGTCGGAAAAATTGTCAATCAGCCACAGATCCATTTGCGCTACATTTTCGGCCTGATAGTATTGATTAAGATTTTGATCCTGGGCAAACAGTGTGGGTGTAAAGTCGATGTTGGCTTGAACAACCCATGGGCTGTTCCAAGATTTTTCATCGCAATAAATGGGCCATGGCGGGTGGCCAAAGTTTTGTTTTAACTGTTTTTTGTCGCTGTCCAATGCGATATAGACCACCGGAAAGCCCCATGATTTCCATCTTTTGTAGCGTATTTGTAAATGAACCTGTGCACGTTGGCAAGCTGGACAATTGCTCTCGCCATACACCAAAACCACACCGATATCCGTAAAATCTTTTAGCTTTTTACCGTCGGGAAACTCAAAGTTTGGAAATGTTGTAATCCCTTCGTTCTGAGCTAAAACGTTCAAACTGAAAAACAACAACAATAATGATGGAAATTTGATTTGGGGCATCATCTTATTTATGCTTAAATGTAATAATTTTAGGAATAAGCAAACCCAATTTTTATATCAAATTTAATTCCCTCATTGGCCTGGGGTTGTAATAGACAGGCACGCATCAACGCCATTTGTAAAAAATTACTTTAATTACAAATTACAAATTACAAATTAGGCCTGCCTGCCCAGTTCGTGAGAGCTTCCAAGCCTGTATGCTATTCACTATCGATGGCCACAGGACTGTCCATAGCTGCATAATTCCTTGCACTGCTGTACTTCCATTCCCTTGGATGCCCTGCAATAGGCGATGGCAGATTCCAATAGGGAAAAGTAATATGGACGGGTAAAAATATCCATCCAATAGACCGTGGCAAAGCTTATAAAATAAGCCGCTGTTGGATTTCGGAATTTGTATTTTCTACTCATCTGCTTGGTTAGACGAATGGCACAAGCGTGTGGTTAATGGTATAAGTGTGGACGCTTGCGCCAACGGGGGATTTTAATTACGACCCGAGGAGCGGTAGCGACGAATCAGCCAGAAGTAGGGAAACCTAATTCGTAATTTATTACCGCTTTCTTTTGGTAATGTGTTTGAGTTTTAGCACGGCAAAATTGAGCTCCACATGGGTTTCACTTTCGCTTTCTTCCAACTGGGTATCCAGTAGTTCGGCCATTAAGGCCCCACCTTTTTTGAGTAAGGATTTTTTTTGATCCTCGTCTTGGACCTGCGAGGCTTGCACCACGGTTTGTTGCAGCGCTCGTAATTGAGCATAGGCCTCTATGATGGCCAAGCTGGTTTGTGTGGCTTTTGGACTCTTCAGAATGGTTGCCAACATATAGAGTCCTTTTTCGGTAAAGACTTTGGGGAGGGTGCGAATTTTATTCAGATTTGCGGACGAAATTTTCGACCGCAAATCAGCCCATTCTTTTGCCGAGAGGGTCAACACATATCCCGGTGGAAACTTATCCGGATTGTTTTTAACCGCTTCATTGATCCGCTTGGTTTTCACACCATATAAACGTGCGACATCTCGGCCCACCAAACCCTCTTGATCGTTGACGTGGAGGAGCATTTCCTGCACTGAAATAGGTATGAACCCGATCGGAAGCGGCGGTGAAAAAGCCCTCTTGTTCAACAAATCTTTCGGTGTTCAATATCTTGGGAGCAGACAGTGAGATGAAGGCCTTTTGGGTCTTTAGATAGAGGCCTACCCCCACGTTGGGGTTAAACTGACTGTGGTCGATCAGAATGGGATCACTGACCAGTCCCTGATCACTCATGGTTCTCAATGCGGTACCGTTGACCCGGAAAGCGTTCCCTCCGCCCTGTATGCCCAGATAAAGCTGGGTATTTTCGCTCAGACTGAGCCGGTAGGAGAAGGTGATAAAAAAAGAGGTTTGGTCTTCGATAAAAGTGGCATCGTTGATCACATTAAAGCCCAACCCAGCCCTTTCACCCCCCAAAGGGGTTCCAAAGGAAATGGCCTGTGTTTGGGGGGCCTGATCTACACCTTGCCATTGGTTTTTGTAACTGAGGTTGATAAACCCTCGTTCCTCAGTGCCGGTCACTGCCGGATTGAAAATGGACATATGATTGCGATACATGGTGAAGTGGGTGTCTTGCTGTGCAGAAACCACCCGGCCAAAAAATATCGTACTGATCATCATCAAAGTGAGGCGTTTTTTAAATAGCATTTAATGGGTGATGTATATCCAGCCAGATTTATCCACCGTCCCATCATTCTCCAGATCAATGGTGAAGAAATAGGGTGCTTCGGGAAGAATCTCGCTATTGTTCTTATAATGTCCCCTCCAGTCGTTTTGATAGCCTTTGGCCTGAAAGACGATTTGTCCCAGACGGTTAAAAACTTTGACAATGGAATTGGGGTGATCCAAAATATCTTCTACAAACCAAGTGTCGTTGAGGCCGTCTCCGTTGGGGGTGATGGCTTCGGACACTTCGAAATCGTAAATTCCCCCGGACTTGTCCTTGAGGCGGGCCAGGGTAAAGGCGGAGTAGGAAGCGGGATCGATCATTTCTATAGAGCTGATCGAACCGGAAAGCAGGCTGGGAGTAGCGCCTCCCATAAATGAAATTTCATCGATCTGGGCCGGTATGTTTTTCCATTCGGTTCCATCGAATGCCGCAATGCCGAGGTTTTCCAGTTTGTTGTCGGTCAATCGGTCCAAATTGCTAAAAGTGTTCCAGGAAAAATAGACCCTTGAGGCCCCCGTTCCATGGATGGTCCAGTAAAAATCGTCGGATACGCTTTCCAGATCACTCTCTACGGATAGGTTGGTATGGGGCAAATGGCTGTAGGCAAAATCCAAAACCGCACCGGAATCTGATTTAAAATGTACGGGCTGCAGGACGTTGTCGTGGCCAATGGGATAGACAAAGTTTTCGCTGTTGTGTGATCTGACAAAACCATTGACATGGGAATTGTGGTCGGCGCGTTCGGCGGTGCTGTTGGCACCAAAAGACATCAATCCATATTCAGTACCTGTACCACGGTCGGCCAAAACCTCCCCCGACAGAAATACCGTCATAGGAACATCGACATGCATCTGTGCATTGTCTGCGATAAACAGGTCTCCGTTTATGGTCAGCTGGGCATACGAGAGATTTTGGTTGCAAAAGCTAACCAAAAGCAATAGGGGAATCTTCAAAACGGATTGTGAGAAGGTGGGGTCAGATAGGAATCTCATTTTGGGGCTATGTTTAGTTCAAACTGGTTTTTCAACAAACTTGATTCGCACTTTAGTGGGATCCTACTCATTGAGGCTGAAACTCACCTAAGCGCAGGGTAAATTTCATCCGCCTGTTTGTTTACTGCAAACCCAAACCTCTAAAAGTAATATTTGGTTGAAATTTTGACATTTTTGGCAGCTATGAAAGAAATTCGGTAAAATATGATGTCTTTACTGTCAAAAAATCTTGTAGGAATTTTCTTACGAAATAGTCTCTAAAAATTGGAGTAGTTTAACGCGATCGCTTCCATTGATTTCCACCACCCTGCCGTCGGAGAGATTGCAGTGGTAGTAGTTGTTTTGGATGAATTCTATGGATCGGAGATGATTGAGATTAATGGTGAATCCAGCCCTCAATTCATAAAACAGTGTTTTGGGAAGGTTCTTCTTTTGAACCTCTTGGTAACTCATGGGTTGTGTAAAGGAAATGTTATGGGTTTGATGGATCAAGGTTTGTTTTTTCTTTTGCTCAAAGGAGATCAAATTCTCCCATTGGATGATCTTGAAATTTTCCTTGTCCTGCTGAGGCAAAAGGATTTTTTTTTCATAGGGCTCTAATTGCTGGCTTAAAGCATTTTTTTGTTTGATACATGCTCGAATCAAATCCTCGACTTCTTTGGGGTCAATATCTTCACTGCTACAGTAATTGATGTTCATTCTAAAAGCAAAAAAGACTTCTTTGGGTTCCTTGGCAATCAACAGTTTAAGACCATCGTACTGGGGCAATATTTTCATCACTTCCTCTGCTTTGTAGTGGAGGTATTCATACTCCAAGACCATCAGATCAATGGACTTTTCAAACAGACACTCTAGCAAAGGGCCGATATGATCAAAACGTTGGTGTCTCAATTTTACATCGCTGTGCAAATCCAATTTGTGGGGCAGTTCTGCAAACAATTTGGGTGAAGTAAGATATAACAGGTTTAAAAGCAAACTGATGTAAGGTTTGGTCAGGGCTAATGTAATATATCCTCAGTTTATTACAATCAGATAAAGTAATTTTCGGTAAGAATCAAGTAATAAAGTGTCTGATTTGAGGAATAAATGGTATTAATTCAGGTTGAGGTAGTGTAGGAGTTTGTCATATCTCCTTCGCGAAATCGGCAGTTGTGTTCCGTCTGCCAAGTGGCAATAGTTGCCCGATTTTTTGGTAATGTCCACCAAATGATTAAGGTTGATCATATAGGAGTTGTGAATCCTAAAAAACTCTTTAAAAGCGAACTGATTCTCATATTCTCCCAATGATTTGGAGGCAACCAATGTGGTTTTGTTGAGCAAATGAAATTCGGTATAGCGCCCAGAAGACTTGCAAAAAAGGATCTCGTTTTTTTTAACCAGATTGACCTTATCGATGTTGGAGATGGTTATAAAATCCAAATGTCTTTGGGGATGAATCGATTTTTCCAGCCGATCAATATTGTGGTGATTGACTCCTTCTTTTTTTTCAATTCTGGTCATTACCCGATCTACAGCCTGAATCAGCGATTGAATTTGTATGGGATTGAGGATGTAATCAATGGTATTGTATTTAAAACTGTCAATGGCATATTCATCATAGGCCGTTACAAAAATGATAAAAGGAGGATTCTCTACTTCCTTTAGGACATCAAAGGCTGTATTGTCATCCTAGATGATGTCCAAGAACAAGAGGTCGTAGTCGTTCTTGTTGATCATTTCAACGGCCGTTTCGTGGTCGTTGGCAACATCGATTTTATTTATCGAAGGGCAATATTGTTGAATAAAGTGCTGCAGTAGGTCTGAGTTATCTATTTCATCATCTACAATAAGTACATCAATTTTTCTCATGGATTAGGAATTCTAAAGTCGATTTGGGTTCTATTTTTTTCATTATAGAGTAGGGAACATTCAATGTTGCACAAGTTCCTGAACTTACCCCCTCAACATCTAGATTCCCAATATGAAAAGTGATTTGCTCATTTTGATTGGTATTTAAGATATCCAATCGCTCCCTTAAGATTTTGTTTCCTAAGGATTTATGATGCGTTTTAAAATTCTTTTTTTGATTTTTGGAACGTTCCAGTCCAATGCAATTGTCCTCAACGACAAATCTCAGCCCGTTTTGATTCTTTTTTACACTGATCACCAGTATTCCTTTGTTTTTGGAGGGAACGATTCCATGTAGGATGGCATTCTCTACAATGGGCTGGATCAAAAGCGGAGGGATATAGATGTTGGAGGTTTCGATGTCGATGCTGATGTCGATACAATAGTCCAGTCGATTGTTTAGGCGGATGCGCTGAAGTTCGATATAACTCTTCAAATAACCGATCTCTTCACCGAGATTGATGGCTTCTTTTTTGCTCAAATCCAAAGTCATGCGCAGCAAATTGGATAAATGTCCCATATAACGATTCACTTCTTGTTCCGATTTAAGGATCAAAATACTCTGAAGACCATTCAAAACGTTGAAAATAAAATGAGGATTCATTTGGGCCCTAAGTGATCGGGCTTCCAACAAAGCAATTTGCTCTTTGTATGATTTGTGCGTGTTTTTTGTACGTAAACAATAAACCAAAAAGCTCCCCATCAACACTGAAAAAAGGATTAAGCTGATGAAAGCATAAGAGACGTTCTGTATATCAAAAAGATGTTGAGGAAGATTCATTTTTCAAATATAAAATTATTCAAAAAAATAAATTGTAATAAAATTATTGAAGATTAAACAGTTAAAATACAGTTATTTAACGATAAAGGGGTTTTTTATTGACAAAAATTATTGTCAAAAAAAAACATTGTTTTTTTGAAAAAGGAGTTGTTTTAACGAATTTTTTTGATAAAATCGGGGATTGAAGTTACCCCCTTTTTTTCCAAAAATTGAATGAATGCTGACCCAATAATTGCCCCACGACTGAAACGAGTGGCCGCCCTAAAAGTTTCTGCATTGCTAATGCCAAAACCAACCACTAGTGGCGTTTGGAGTTGCATTGCTGCAATACGTCTAAAATAGGCCTCTTGAGTATTCCCAAAGCTGCTTTGAGCACCGGTTACACTAGCACTACTGACCATATAAATAAAACCACTGGACACACTGTCGATATATCGAATACGCTCCTCCGGTGTTTGGGGAGTGATCAAGAACATATTGTGCAAATTGTATTGGTCAAAAAGTACTTTGTAACGCTGGTGGTAAAGGTCAACGGGAAGGTCGGGAATGATCAATCCATCAATGCCAATGGCTTGGCATTTTTGACAAAAACGCTCAATTCCATACTGCATCATAGGGTTGAAATAGCCCATCAATACCAAAGGAATGTGAATGCTATCTCGGATGTTTTCCAACTGATTAAATAGCATTTCGGTACTCATACCGTTGCGCAGGGCACGGGTGGAACTCTCCTGTATGGTCGGGCCGTCGGCCAGAGGATCACTAAAGGGCAATCCGATTTCTACCATATCTACTCCACTGTCTTGCAAAGCCCGAAGGATGGGGACAGTATCCTCCAATTCAGGGTGCCCCGCCGAGAAATAGATGGAGAGAAGTTTTTCGTTCTTTTGGAAAGTTTGATCTATGCGGTTCATTATAGCTTAAAATGGTCGATATAGGTGTCTAAATCTTTGTCTCCACGTCCGGAGCAGTTAAAAACGATGACTTCTTCGGGAGAGAATTTTCTTACATCCAAAACGGCAAAAGCGTGGGCGGTTTCAATGGCAGGAATGATGCCTTCCATTTGTGAAAGGGTCAAGCCCCAATCCATGGCCTCCTGATCGGGAATTGAAATGAATTCGGCCCTTTTACTGCGGTAGAGGTGGGCATGCATGGGTCCAACCCCGGGATAGTCCAATCCGGCAGAGATGGAATAGGGTTCTGTAATTTGCCCATCGGGGGTTTGCATCAACAGGGTTTTACTGCCGTGGATGATGCCCTCTTTGCCCAGTGCCGAAGTGGCAGCGCTTTCTCCAGATTCGATGCCTTTTCCGGCAGCCTCCACAGCGATAATGTTTACTCTCGGGTCTTCCAAAAAGTGATAATACAGCCCGGCAGCATTGCTGCCTCCTCCCACACAAGCAATGACGTGATCGGGGTAATCCCGACCTTCTTTTTCCGACAATTGGGTTTGGGTCTCGGCACTGATTACCGACTGAAAGCGGGCAACCATGTCGGGGTAGGGATGAGGTCCCACCACCGATCCGATGATGTAGTGGGTGTCCACTGGATTGTTGATCCAATCGCGTATGGCCTCGTTGGTGGCGTCTTTAAGGGTTTTACTCCCGGATTTGGCCGCCCTGACTTCGGCGCCCAACATCTTCATTCGGGCCACGTTGGGGGCCTGTCGATGGATGTCCAGTTCTCCCATATAGACAATACATTGGATGCCCATCAAGGCACATACCGTTGCTGTAGCCACACCGTGCTGACCGGCTCCGGTTTCTGCAATGATGCGATTTTTGCCCAAGCGTTGGGCCATGAGAATTTGCCCAATGGTGTTGTTGACCTTGTGGGCACCGGTATGACAAAGATCCTCTCTTTTGAGGTAGATCTTAGTATTGTATTTTTCCGATAAGCGTTCCGCAAAATAAAGGGGTGTCGGACGACCGACATAATCACTGAGCAATGACTGAAATTCCTTTTGAAAGGATTCCGATTCACTAATCTGAATGTAGTTTTTTCTCAGTTCTTCCACATTGGGGTAGAGCATCTCGGGGATGTATGCCCCGCCGAAATCTCCGTAAAATCCTTTTTCATCTACCTGATACTTCATTTTTATAGTGTTGCTTTAAATTGCTTTATAGTTTCAATGTTTTTTAGCCCAGGTTCGCTTTCAAATTGACTGTTGATGTCGATGGCATAAAGGGGCAAATTTAAGTTAATTATCGATGCGATGGCGCTTTGATCTTTGGGACCGATACCCCCACTTAAAAAAAAAGGTTTTGCCGAGGGATAGTTCCGCAATACCGACCAGTCAAATCGATTGCCATTGCCTCCTGGTAAAGGGCCTTTGGTGTCGAATAGAAAATAATCACAAACGGTTTCGTAGGCTTCCAAAACCGAAAAATCAAAGGAAGTGTCAACGGCAAAGGCCTTGATGATTTCCAGTTCCAAATCTTGAAGTTTTTGGCAAAAATCAGGACTTTCATCTCCGTGGAGTTGAAGGGCTTGGAGTTGGTGCTGCTTTGCCATGGCTGTGATATGGGCGGGGTTGGCATCGACAAAGACCCCTGTTTTTTTGATGGTGGCTGGTAAATGGGGGGTGGAGGTGGTTACAAACCTTTTGGAGTGTTCCCAAAAGATAAAGCCCATATAGTCTGGTGCCAAATCCGATAGTGCTGCGATATTGTCGGGTGCGCGCATGCCGCAAACTTTGAGTTTCACAGGGTCAGGGTTTTGATAAATTCCGCGGCAGCAATTCCGGGAGTATTGGTTTTCATAAAGTTTTCGCCGATCAAAAACCCTTGATATCCAAAGGGCTTTAGCGATTGTATGGCCGCTGTCGAACTGATCCCACTTTCGGAGACTTTGACAAAATCGCCAGGAATGTGCTCTGCCAATTGCTTACTGGTCTCCAAACTGACCTCAAAGGTTTTGAGGTTGCGGTTGTTTACCCCCAGCATGTCCAAAGAAGGCATAATGGCTTTGTCCAACTCTTCTCGGTTGTGAACTTCCAACAATACCTCCAAGTCCAAACTTTGTGCTGTTTCGGACAGTTGTTTGATTTGTGTTCGATCCAAAACAGCCGCAATCAACAAGATCACATCGGCCCCGTGGGCCTTGGCTTCGATCAGTTGGTAGGGGTCAATGATGAATTCTTTTCTCAATAGGGGAAGTTGGCATACCGCCCGGGCGGCGGTCAGATCTTCCAAACTGCCTCCAAAATACTTTTGATCGGTCAGCACCGACATCCCACAGACCCCTGCTTTTTCATAGCCTAGGGCAACGTTGTGGACAGACAAACTGCTGTTGATGTTGTCCCGTGATGGGGAACGCCGCTTGTGTTCGGCAATGATGCCCGAAGGGCTGGCTTGCAAACGTTGAGACAGAGATATGCCCTTTCGGTCAAACATGGGCGATTGCTCCCAATAGGAAGTTGGAAAAGCTTTTTTTCGCAGTTCGACCTCTTTTATTTTATCGATGATGATGTGGTCCAAGATGGTCATGCGGCACTCAGGTTTTGAAGGGTTTTAAAGGCCTTGGCGGCTTGGCCAGACAACAAGGAGGTTTTGGCTTTTTCAAAAGCTTCCAAGGGGGTGCAGTCGGTAGCAGTCGCAATGGCCATGGCGGCATTGGCACAAACCACATTGTTTTGGGCTTCAGTGCCCTTAGCGTCCAATACGGCAGTGAAAATGACAGCAGAGGAGGGAACATTGTCCCCACCGCTGATTTGTTTTTCGAGCAGGGGTTGCAGGCCAAAATCTTGGGGGGCAATAAGACTTTCTCCTGAGTTTCTAATGGCCTTGGCCGGGCCGGTCAACGAAATTTCATCATAGCCATCCAAGGCGTATAAGATGGTAAAGTTTTGATCGGTTTTTTGGAAGAGGTAGCCGTATAGCCTGGCCAATTCCAAATTAAAAACCCCCGTTAGTTGGTGTTGGGGAAAGGCAGGGTTGACCAGTGGCCCCAGCATATTAAAAAATGTTTTTACCCCCAATTCCCTTCGAATGGGAGCAACGTTTTTCATGGCGGGGTGAAACAGCGGGGCATGGAGGTTGCAAATACCCGCTTGGTCGATACAGCGTTTGAGGAAATCAGCATCATTGGAGAACCGAATCCCCAAATGCTCCAAAACATTGCTGGAGCCACAGCCAGAGGAAACTCCGTAATTGCCGTGTTTGGCGACTTTGATTCCTGCTCCTGCCGTCACAAAAGAGGCCAAAGTAGAGATGTTAAAGGTGTCCTTGCCATCTCCTCCGGTGCCGCACAAATCGATGGGACTGAATTCACTCAAATCGATGGCCAAACACAATTTTTGCAGTGCTTTTCTAAAGCCTTCGAGTTCTTCGAGGGTGATGCTACGCATCATGAATACGGTCAAAAAAGAGGCGATCTGACTGGGGTTGTATTGCCCTTCGGCAATGCCCGTCAGTATGCTTTCAGCTTCGTGGGAGTCTAGGGTCTCGTGTTGGGTCAGGCGATGGAGTATGGTTTTCATATTTCAGCTGTTGATCCAGTTTTCTAATATTTTTTTTCCATGGAGCGTCAAGATGGATTCGGGATGAAATTGTACCCCCCTGATGGGAAGATTTTGGTGTCTGAGGGACATCAGTTGTTGGTTGTCATCAAAAGAAGTGGCGACCAAATCATTGGGCAATGGGCTTTGAACCACCCAAGAGTGGTAGCGTCCCACCTCAAAGTTTTTGGGCAAGTCTCTGAACAATAGATCGTCTTCGACCACCGTCACAGGGGTAGCGACACCGTGGAATACCGTATCCAAATTGATAAGGCTAGCACCAAAAACTTCTCCTATGGCCTGTTGGCCTAGACACACTCCTAAAATTTTCTTGCTGGGGGCGTATTTTTCGATGGTGGCTTTGAGCAATCCGGCCTCGTCTGGAATGCCCGGGCCAGGAGAAAGCAAGAGGTATTCATAGGCCTCGGGTTCGGAAAGCTCAAATTGATCGTTGCGCCGAACGGTGACTTCGGCTCCCAATTCCTCCAGATAATGCACCAAATTGTAGGTGAAGGAATCGTAATTATCAATGACAAATATTTTTTTCATACCTATATTTTTTCGGCCAGTGTTAGGGCTTTATCCAAGGCCCCCAATTTGTTGTAAACTTCTTGTAATTCATTTTCGGGAACAGATTTGGAGACTATGCCTGCTCCAGCCTGATAGTGGAGCTGTTGGTTTTTACTCATAAAAGAACGAATGATAATGCAGTGGTTAAAGTTGCCTTCAAAATCCATATAACCGAGCGCACCACCGTATGCATTTCGGGCGGAGTTTTCATAGCGATCGATGAGTTGTAGGGCCATGTGTTTTGGGGCTCCGCTGAGGGTACCTGCCGGAAAGGTGTCGGCCACCACCTGAAAGGTTTTGGCCTTGGGTTTGAGGTGGGCCGTTACTTTGGAAACCAAATGAATGACGTGGGAGAAAAATTGTATTTCTCTGTTTTTTTCAACGACGACCCCTGTGCCGTTTCGGCTGAGGTCGTTGCGTGCCAGATCGACCAGCATGACGTGCTCGCTGTTTTCTTTGGGATCGGCCGCCAGTCGTTCGGCAGCGGCTCGGTCTTCATCGTCCTTGCCCGTTCGCTTAAAGGTTCCTGCAATGGGGTGAATCTCTGCTTTTCCGTCTTCCACGACCAACTGTGCTTCGGGTGAACTGCCGAAGATTTTGAAATCCCCATAGTCAAAAAAGAAGAGGTAGGGAGAGGGGTTGATGGATCTCAATGTGCGATATACGTTAAATTCGTCTCCCGAAAAGCCTTGTGAAAAGCGGCGTGAAAGTACCAACTGAAAAACATCTCCCCTAAAACAGTGTTCTTTGGCCTTGTTGACCAATGCAGTAAATTCTTTATCGGTGAGGTTGGAGGATTTTTCGCCCTGTTTTTTAAATTGATAGGCGGTGGTGTTGTCTTTTTTGAGAATTTTTTCAATCCGATCCAAGTTGTTCGAGCCGTCATAAGAATGGGAAAACAAATGTGCCTCGTGATTGAAAAGGCTAATGGCAATCACGTTTTGATAAACCGCATAATAGATTTCTGGCAAATCCAAGTTGTCTTTTTCCTTGCGCAGGGTCAACCGATCAAAATGGGCCACTGCCTCGTGAGTGATGAATCCAAAAAGTCCGTTGGTGATGAACTTGAAAGGGTATTTTTTGGATTCAAACTGGCGTGCAAAATCCTGAACCAATTCGGGGACTTGGTCTGTTGCGGTCAAGCTTTTTTCTTCTTGACTTCCGTCGGGAAAGTTATAGCTGATCTTTCCCCCACTGATGCTCAGACTGGCAATGGGATTGCAACAGATGTAGGAGAAATTGTTGGTCCGAGCGTCGTAGTCACTGCTCTCCAGCAAAAGGCTATGGGGAAATTGATCTCTGATTTTGAGATAGACACTGACCGGGGTGAGGGTGTCGGCCAAAATTTTTTGGTGCTCGGAATGTAATTTAAACCTTTTACTCATGGTGTAAAATTAAAAAAGGCCTGTCGTGATGACAAGCCTTTGATATGGATATTGCGGGATCACGAATTGTTTGTCACAGTTCGTACCACCAGCTTATGTTTTTCTTTTTAAAATTCATTACGCAAATATAGATGAAAAAAACATTTAAGCAACCCAATGTTTATTTTTTAAGCCTAATTCCATTGAAGGCTCACTTCCATTTTGATATCATCGAGAATGAGTTTATCGCCGAGGTTTTCGAAAAAGGAACCAGAGCGGAAACGTACATTGTATTTGGATCGATCAAAGGTCAGTTGGGCCACTGCCGAATTGTTGTCTCCCAAGGTCATGGTAAAATCGATGGGATGTTGTATGCCTTTGATGGTCAGTTCACCGTATAATTTTTGTACACCGCCTTCGACTTTGGCTTTTTGAGTGATCTTGAGTTTGGCCTCTGGATTTTTGTCAACACTAAAAAAATCATCGGATTTAAGATGGCCTTCAAGTTTAGTTTTACCACGCCCAGAGAGGTCTTCGACTGAAAGAGAGTTCATGTCTACGGTAAAATTTCCGCCAGTAATCACGCCATCTTGCACGTCTATTTGAGCGGACTTAAAGCTGAGATTGCCATAATGGGTTTTTCCGGTGAGTTCTTCTCCGTACCAACGGATGTTGCTTTGCGCCGTGTCGGCCGTTAAGTTCTGAGCTTGTGTAAATCCAAAGCTCAAAAGGATTAGATTAATGGACAATACTAGTTGTAATGGTTTTTTCATAATGTTAAATTTGAAATTAGCGATTTAAAGTAATTTTGTTGATGAGGTTTCTCAGGATTTTTTGTTCCTCCAAGCTCAAGGGTTGCAATATGGCGGCTTCTGTTTCTTGAATTTTGTTGTCGAGTTGATTCAAAACCTCCAAGCCTTTGTCGGTAATAAAGATTTCGATTTTTCTCCTGTTGTCTTTGCAGATTTTCCGAACCACCAATTTTTTTTCAATCAATTTATCTATCAGCCGAGTGGTGTTGCTCATTTTGTGGATCATCCGCTTTTGAACAGTTTGTAAATTGGCAGGGACTCCTTTGCGTCCTCTTAAAATTCTTAGTACATTGAACTGTTGTAGAGAAATTCCAGAAGATTTGAGGGCGGTTCCCACAAACTCCTCTGCTTTACATCCTGCTTTGAGTAATCCGACAACTGTATTTTTAGCTAGATCTAAAGATTCCATACTTGTTGTTACAACTTTTGTTGACACAAATGTATTATAAAATTATAAATTACCAATGAAATTGTGTTTTTTTTGACCCAAGTATTTTAAATTTGAATAAAAATAAAAAATGGACTTATCACAAGAAGAATGGAAGCATAAACTGGAAAACGATGACAACGCTTTTTTGCTTGATGTCAGAACCCTAGAAGAATTCGAAGAAGGACACATCCCCAACGCAAGATTGTTGGACATCCGACAAGCAGGCAGTTTTATGGAAGAAATCCAATCTATGGATGCCTCAAAACATTACTACGTCTATTGTAGATCGGGAGCGAGAAGTGCCCAAGCCTGTCAATTGATGGGTCAGATGGGTATGGATACCACCTATAATTTACTGGGTGGATTTATGGAATGGGATGGCGCTTCAGCCTAGAAGATTTGATTGACATAACGACCCCAAATCGAGATGAAAGAGGACTTTTTACATTATATGTGGCGATTCCAAAAAATGGGCCACCTTCCCCTAGAGACTGCTACAGGGGCACCCATTAGGGTGATTAATCCTGGTCTGCCTAATTCTGGAGGTGGTCCTGACTTTACCAACGCCAAAATGTGGATTGGAGAGACTCTTTGGGCAGGAGCCGTCGAGCTTCATCTGAGCGCTTCTTCCTGGTACCATCATTCTCATCATCTGGACAAAAGTTATGATGCTGTAATCCTTCATGTGGTATGGGAAAATGACGCCGAAGTTTGTTACCCTTCTGGACGTTTGATTCCTTGTTTGGAATTGTCCAAACGCATTGCTCCCCAAAAGATGGAGGCTTACTTCAAAAATTTTCACAAGAAGCCCCATTGGATTCCTTGTGAAAAGCATATTGATCGTTATCCCAATTTTCAATGGTTCAATTGGAAGGAACGCCTTTACTTTGAACGATTGGAACAAAAAACAGAACTTATTTTTGGGCTTCTAAAAGCCAACAATAACAATTGGGAAGCCACGCTGTTTCAGCTTTTGGCCAAAAACTTTGGCTTGAATCGAAACGGCAATTTATTTCTAAAATGGGCACAATCCCTTCCTTTTAATATCATTCAAAAAAACACCGATGAGCCAGAGGTTTTGGAGGCACTTTTTATGGGGATTTCGGGTTTGCTTCAGGGAGAAATGAACAGTCCCTACAAAAAATACTTGCACCAGCATTACGATTATCTCAAGCAAAAATTCGGTTTTGACGATATTTTGGGGATGAAATTGAATTTCAAAGGCTTGCGCCCCTCCAATTTTCCCACCATTCGCCTGTCCCAATTGGCGCAATTTTACCATCACAACCCACGTCCATTTGCCCAACTGATGGAGGCCGAAAAACCTAAAGATTTGGCGTGGATTCGCACAGTGGGCGTCTCCGACTTTTGGAAAACACATTATACTTTTGAACGGGAGTCGGCCTCAAAACCCAAACGGCTGTCTCAATCCTTTTTTGAGTTGTTGATGATCAATACTTTGATCCCACTGCGATTTGCCTGCAAACAAAAACAATTGGGGACGACAGATGAACTGATCATTCAGTGGATTGAAGCCTTTTCTTGCGAACGCAACGGTATCACTAGAGGGTTTTCTCAATTGGGACTGGCGATGGAATCTGCCCTAGATTCTCAAGCTTTAATTCAGCTCAAAAGATTTTATTGTGATAAAAAAAGGTGTTTGCGTTGTGCGGTGGGATTTTATTTGTTCGATTTTTCGCCTTAACTTTATGCTATGAGTCAAGTGAGTTCGATGCGCCATTTTTTTGAAAAGTATGGCTTTGCTGTTTCTACCCGTTTGGCAGATTCCTTGGGTATGAGTGTAAAAAGTGTGCGTTTGTTTTTTGTTTACGCTTCTTTTACGACCATAGTGGGGGGCTTTATTATTTATTTGACCTTGGCGTTTTGGCTCAAACTCAAGGATTTGGTCTATACCAACAGAACTTCCGTATTCGACCTATGACGTGAAATCTTTTAGCCCCAATTTTTTTACCGCCCTTCTCTTAATTTTATTGGTTTCCTGTGTTGGAGCTGTAGGGTATTATTGGCTATTGCCCGATATCAGCGTGGTGGATGCGCTCTATATGACAGCCATCACCCTAAGCACTGTGGGCTTTGGCGAGGTTGCTCCCATGACTTCCCAGGCCAAAATATTCACCATACTTTTTATCATGATGAGTCTAACGGTCTTTGCCTTTGGGATCAAAGAACTTACCCAATTTGTAGTGACGGAAAATATTTTTGAAAAAATCAAACAAAAAAAGATGAAGAAAATAACAGCTACCTTCAAAGATCATACCCTGATCTGTGGTTATGGTCGCAATGGACGTCAGGCCGCCTACCGCTTGCTGAACTACGGTCACCCTTTTGTGGTGATCGAACAAAATTCAGAAGTGATTCAAGGCCATGAAAAGATTCATTTTATTCAGGGAGATGCCCGCCAAGATAGCATCCTTGAACAGGCCAATATCCAAAATGCCAAGCATTTGATCGCCGCACTGCCCAATGATGTGGACAATTTGTTTGTGGTTTTGTCTGCCAGAGAACTCAATCCCAACCTGTTGATCGTCAGTCGCTTGACAGAAGCGAGTAATCAGGCCAAGCTTAGACGTGCAGGAGCCGATCATATCATTATGCCCGATAGAATTGGGGGAGATCATATGGCCAGTTTGTTGATGGTTCCCGATTTGATCCGTTTTTTGGAGGAATTGAGTTGGTTGGAACAAGACAGCCCCAATTTGGAGGAGATTGCCATTGATGCCCTCCCTAAAAAATTCCACAGTTGCTCACTTTCCGATTTGGAAATTCGCAAAAAAACCCGATGCAATGTAGTGGGCTTCAGAAATGCTCAAGGACAATTGATGATCAATCCCCCTGCTGACTTGAAATTGGAGTCCCAAAGTAAGTTGATTGTTTTGGGGGATAGCAATGCCATTACCGAATTAAATGCAATGTTTGATTTGGATTAGTTTGATTTTCCCAATGTTTTTAGGATATTGCGAAGGACAATACAAAAAATCATGAAGTATTCTTCCCTATCCAAAACTCTCTTTTTGTTCTTTTTTATGACTTTGATTCCTTGGGCCAGCAGTGCCCAGGAGCAGGGGTTGGACGACAGAATCAACGAGGCATTTACCCCCATTGCCAATTGGTGGGGTGCCGTTATTTTACATAATTTCCCAGGAACCTCCATTCCTACCATTATCATATTGTTGGTGGGCGGTGCGTTGTTTTTTACGGTTTATTTTGGATTTGTGAATGTGCGGCGATTTCCTACAGCCGTTCAGACGGTCAGAGGGAAATACGATGAACTGGATCACCACGAAGCCGGAGCACCAGATTTGGCCATCGAAGGAGACATCAAAGACACCATAAGGGACGAAAGTGAAGAGGGAGAGGTGAGTCATTTCCAAGCCTTGGCCACAGCAGTTTCAGGAACGGTGGGCAATGGAAATATTGCAGGAGTGGCGCTGGCCATTGCCGTAGGAGGGCCAGGGGCGACTTTTTGGATGATTCTATGTGGCCTTCTGGGTATGTCAACCAAATTTGTAGAATGTACTCTGGGTGTGCGATACCGAGATGTTGGCGAAGACGGAACCGTCTATGGAGGTCCCATGTATTATTTGACCAAAGGCCTTAAAGAACGAGGGATGGGTAGATTTGGAAAATTTTTGGCCGTCACCTTTGCAGTACTGTGTATAGGAGCGTCTTTTGGCGGGGGAAATGCCGCTCAGTCCAATCAAGCCGCCATGCAATTGGTCAGCTCCTTTGGGATGACCGGAGGCAGTGCCAGAACCATTATCGGCTTGATCATGATGGTTTTTGTTGGATTTATCATCATTGGAGGGATCAAACGAATTGCCTCAGTTACAGAAAAAATAGTGCCCTTTATGGCCGTGATGTATGTTTTGGCATGTCTTTATATTATTGGAAGTAATTTTAGTTACGTCGACGATGCTTTTGGGATGATTTTTACCCAAGCCTTTAATCCTCAAGCAGGACTGGGAGGTGTTTTGGGAGTGCTGATCACGGGTTTTCGTCGAGCAGCTTTTTCCAATGAAGCCGGAGCAGGGTCGGCCTCGATCGCCCATGCTGCCGTAAAGACAAAATACCCTGCATCGGAGGGATTGGTGGCACTCTTGGAACCTTTTATTGACACAGTGGTGATCTGTACCCTGACCGCTTTGGTGATCATCATCTTTAACGGAGACAGTACCGTATTTGATTATGGAGGGGTAGGAGGTAAGGTGATGATTGATGGAGTGGCCGTGGAAGGCGCTGGAATTACGGCGGCGGCCTTTTCAGAATACATTGCTTTTGCAGGCCCATTTTTGACCCTTGCCGTGGTGTTGTTTGCCGTTTCTACTATGATCTCTTGGTCCTATTACGGATTGCAGTCATGGATGTATGTTTTTGGCAAGAGCAAAGCCGCTGACCTTTCCTACAAAATCTTGTTTTTAATTTTTATTGTGATCGGAGCTGCCGGGGATATGTCTGCTGTTTGGACCTTTTCCGATGCCATGATTTTGGCTTTGGTATTTCCCAATATGATCGGCCTGATATTGCTCTATCCCAAAGTAAAAGAAGAATTGACAGTTTATCTTGCTGCCATCAATGGCAAGAAAGACTGAGTACAAAACGGTTATGAAATTTATCGGTCCCCATTTCCATTTGCGCAAACCCCAACGGAATGCCTTGCTGCTACTGTTGGTCTTGGTATTGTGTTTTCCCTTTTTAAAAGATTTTGTGCCCCTGACTCCCCTTGCACCCCTGGACGAGCAATCCATGCGAAAACATCAAAAATGGATTGACTCCCTCTCCCAGATCAATGTATCCAAACCAAAAATTTATCCCTTTAACCCCAATTTTCTTTCCGATCATCGCGCCTATGAATTGGGTTTGGAGCCTCAATCCATTGACCGATTGTTGGCCTATAGAAAGTCGGGAAAATGGATCAATTCTGCCGAACAATTTCAGTCGGTCTCAGGAGTCAACGATGAACTGATGGCCAGGTTGCGACCCTATTTCACTTTTCCCAAGAGAAAAAAAACAGACCCACTCATCAAAAAGGAGTTTGTGAAAATAGGGTTGAATCAATGCGAGGCGTTGGATTTGGAAAGGATCTATGGAGTGGGTAAAAAACTTTCTCAAAGGATTGTTAATTACAGAAAATACCTCAAAGGCTACAGCGATGTAGATCAACTGTATGAGGCGTTTGGTTTGGACAGTATTGTCGTTCAAAGAATTCAAAAACGATTTGAGATTAAGGTTCTACCCCAAATCAACAAACTGCTTTTGGATACCCTTTCCTATGCTGATTTGGTGGCCTTGCCCTACATTACAGTTGCAGATGCTCGTAACATCATCCAGTGGAGAAGTTCCCACGGAGAGATTGGGTTTGACGATCTTCAAAATATTGAAGGTTTTGACGTATTGAAAATAAAGAGAATAAGCTTATATTTACATACATTTTAAGACTATGTTTGAGTTAGACAGTGCGGTGGGCATGAACTATGGAGAGACTACGAAAATGGTCATTGAGTCCGCAAAACATTTTTCAGAGCAATACATTCGACCGAATGTGATGGAGTGGGATGAGTCACAATTTTTTCCTGCAACCATATTAAGAAAAGCCGGAGAATTAGGTTTTATGGGAGTATTGATCCCCGAAATCTACGGTGGTTCTGGTATGGGCTATCACGAATATATTGCAGTAATCGAAGAAATTTCAAAAGTGGATCCTTCCATCGGTCTATCGGTGGCAGCTCATAATTCTTTGGCTACCCAACACCTTTACCTTTTTGGCAATGAGGAGCAACGAATGAAGTGGTTGCCCAAACTGGCCACAGGAGAATGGATTGGTGCATGGGGATTGACAGAGTACAATACAGGTTCCGATGCCAAAGGCATGAATGCAACCGCCAAAAAACAAGGCGATCATTGGGTCTTGAATGGAACCAAAAACTTTATTACCCACGGTAAGTCTTGTGACTTGGCCGTTGTTATTTTTAGAAATGGAGAAAAAGGCGACAGCCACGGCATGACCAGCTTTGTCATCGAAAAAGGGACTCCGGGCTTCAGTTCGGGAAAAGTAGAGAACAAATTGGGAATGCGGGCTTCGGAAACCGCCGAAATGGTTTTTGACAATTGTATAATTCCCGACAGCAATCGTCTGGGTGATGTGGGAGAAGGCTTTATTCAGTCGATGAAAATATTGGATGGAGGTCGAATTTCTATCGCTGCCCTATCGCTGGGGATTGCCAAAGGAGCGATGGAGGCTTCTGTGAAATACGCCAAAGAACGGGAACAGTTTGGTAAACCCATTGGTAGTTTCCAAGGTATTTCATTTATGTTGGCCGATATGGCTACAGAAATTGAGGCAGCAAGTTTGATGACCCATCAGGCTGGAGAAGATAAAAATCTAGGGAAAAACGTGACGCAAATCGGAGCGATGGCAAAATTATTTGCCTCTGAGGTATGTGTTAAGGTGGCCAACAATGCGGTGCAAGTTCATGGCGGCTATGGTTTTATCAAAGACTTTCCCGTTGAGAAATTCTTCCGTGATTCCAAATTGTGTACCATAGGGGAAGGCACCAGTGAAATCCAAAAATTGGTTATTGCTCGCAATTTATTAAAATCCTAAAATTTCCTTTTTTCTTACTTGCATTAGGGATACTATTCCTATATTTGCCCACCATTATGAAAGGAGGTGCCAACATATGCTAATCATACCAGTTAAAGACGGAGAAAATATCGATCGCGCGCTCAAGCGTTTTAAGCGAAAATTTGACAAAACCGGCGGCATGCGCCAGTTGAGAAGTCGAAAGCAATTTGTAAAGCCTTCCATCAGGAACCGCGACAAGATCAAAAAAGCACAATACATTCAGCGACTCAGAGACCTAGAAAATCAATAGGTTCGCTATTTCTGTTGGATCATAAACGTTGTAAGTTTTAAGTTTCATAACTTTGATTTACAACGTTTTTTTATGTCCATCGACCGATTTCTGGATTACATCACTCACGAAAAAAAATATTCCCCCCATACCTGTACTGCTTATCATAAGAATCTGACCGATTTCAAAGAATTTTGTCAAACCCATTTTGAGTTGGACAATATTGAGCAGGTCGAATACAGTCAGATCCGAACTTGGATCATCAACTTGGTTGAAAAACAGAACACCAATCGAACCGTCAACCGTAAAGTTTCTGTGCTCCGATCCTACTATAAATTTCTGCTCAGAACAGAAACCATTACCATTTCACCCCTCAAGCTTCATCGCCCCCTCAAAGTTTCCAAAAAGGTGAATGTACCTTTTTCTACAGAGGAGGTCGATCAACTGTTGAATAGCGATTTGTTTGCTGAGGATTATGAGGGCATACTCCAAAAAACCATCATCACCTTATTGTATTTCACTGGAATCCGACGTCAGGAGTTGATCGACTTGCAATCTACCTCAGTAGATTTTCAAACCCATGCGATCAAGGTTTTGGGAAAGCGCAATAAAGAGCGAATCATCCCTCTTCTGCCTGGAGCGATATCAATTTTGAAGACTTATATGTCTTATAAAGATAAACTGTCTGTATCCCCACCGCCTTACTTTTTTTACTCGTTAGACGGATTAAAACTCACCCAAGGATTTGTTTATCAAACCGTAAATCATTATTTTAGTAAGGTATCAACCAAGGTAAAAAAAAGCCCCCATATGTTGCGTCACAGTTTTGCAACACATCTTTTGAACAATGGTGCCGATCTCAATTCGGTGAAAGAGCTTTTGGGACATGAGAGCGTTGCGGCAACTCAGGTTTATACCCACAGCAGTTTGAAAAAAATCCAGGAGATCTATGCCAAGGCGCATCCGAGGGGTAAAAAAGAGTGATTCTAACTTTAAAATTTTATCATATGAATGTCAACTTTCAATCCGTCAATTACACAGCCGATATCAAATTGGTTGAGTTTACCCAAAAAAGAATGGAGAAAATTACTCAATTCTATAATCAGATCGTAGATGTTTTTGTTTACACCAAGGTGGAAAATTCTTCAGATAAGATCAACAAATTTGCAGAATTGAAGATAGGAATTCCTGGGGATGACGTGATTGTAAAGAAGACCGCCAAGAGCTTTGAGGAGGCAATTAACCAAGCAGCAGATTCCGCTGAAAGGATCCTCAAAAGACGCAAAGAAAAGCAACGTCTTTTTGACTGATTTTTTTAGGTTATTGTTTTGAAACCCGAAAAAATAATATTTACTTTGCAGACCGTTTTTACGGTCTTTTTTTTTGTAAAAAAGCCGATGTAGCTCAGCTGGCTAGAGCAGCTGATTTGTAATCAGCAGGTCGTGGGTTCGAGTCCCTCCATCGGCTCTGCTTAAACATAAAAAAAGACTTGGGGGAGATACTCAAGCGGCCAACGAGGACAGACTGTAAATCTGTTGGTTTTTACCTTCGCAGGTTCGAATCCTGCTCTCCCCACAAAGTATTTGAAATATTGAAATAATTTGCTGATCTTAGCATCAGTTTTAAGCGGGAGTAGCTCAGTTGGTAGAGCGTCAGCCTTCCAAGCTGAATGTCGCCGGTTCGAACCCGGTCTCCCGCTCTTTTTACTTCAACTGCATTTTATTACCCAGACTAAATCCAATCTTAAAAAAGAAATTGTATTCTTCCTTGTGATTCACCAGAGCGTCATATCTGTTTACCCCTACACTTATCGGAAACAAAGGTGTTTTATAAACCAAGTGCAGGCCGTTGTTGATGAAAAATTCTGAAAACAAGTTGGGGTTTAGTTTCAATTTTTGGGAGTCAACTTCCAAGTCCGAATTTTCAAAAAAGTAATTATAGGCATAGAATGGCCATCTCAGCTGTAATTTTTCAGTGAGGTGAAAAATGGGATTTATACCAACAGCAACATAGCTTGAAGCAGTGTGGAAGGTCGATAAAAAGCGTTCACTGTTCCAAAAAGGGAGAAATTGGGGTGAGGTCAAAAAATCTAAAGAAAATAGATCCGAATCGAATATCTCCCCCGTTTCTTTTACCTGCAAGGTCGTTGTAAAATTTTTTTTACTGGAATAGACTGCCTCTAACTCTATCCCTAAAGTAAACCATTTGTATTGTTTAAAAGGGATGTATTTTTCAAAATCCAATTTTGCGTAATTCCAGGTATAGACATTGTCTTGTGATATGTTAAGGACATGGAATCCGCTGTTGAGGTTGGAGGAAGTGTTTGAAACCAAATTGTGTTTGCTCATTATACGGTAGAGGTGCATTTCAAAGTGGGTTCCACGGGTGGCATACTGTGGGGTGTTGAGTGTTGATTTTTCTAAGCGCAACCCAAACTTGGGACCCGACAGCCAGTGTTTTAATATTGGATCTCCCTCATTAAATTCAAAAAGATTGAGGCTGTGAATATACTTTCCGTGATACAGTTCCCAGTAGACGGTCAATAGCCCTTCTTTTAAAAAGCGAACCCCAATTTGAAGCCCCGGTGTATTTTCCTCTAAGTTGAAAAAGACTAAGTTTTGATAGTCAAAATTAATTTTTGAAGATTTTAAATAGTCGTACCAGCTCCCTTTGTAATAGAGCGATGCAAAAAAGGGGGTTTTTGTTGGGAAGTAGTGTTTGATCCCTGTTTCAATATATTTTTTAAAGTCGTTGAAATAAAAGTCTCCATAGATTTCCCGCAGTGTTTTATTTACCGTTTGCCATTCAAAACCGCTGTAGATGTGCCCAAGTCCCTGAGAGGCAATGGCTCCGCCAACATTGATTCGAAATTTATTTTCGGGGTTGTATTCCAGATTTATATAATGACTTTTTTTTTCTTGGTTATAAATGAATTGTGGATTCAAATTATCAAAGAAGGGACTGCTGGCCAAACGATTGTAACCCTTTTCAAAATCGGCATAGTTAAATCCTTTTTTATCTGGTTGTAAAATTTTTCTGACATAAGTAGTTTTCTTTGAAGTGGGAAAAGTATTAATGGCTAAGGAATCAAAATCCTCGCCCTTAAATTTGTTGTCAAACACGCTCCTTCTTTTATCGATTGCTTTTTTGCTGACTCTACGCTTTATTTTTTTTTGCAATTCTGGCAGCTTGGAACGAACGCTTTCTTCCCCGATTTGGATCAATCCTCTGAAGTTTTTAAAATCAAAGGCACTGCGATGTTCTATTTCGGGATGGATTAACACGTCTGTATTTGGGTTCATTGACTTGTATTCGGAATTGTTGACCAATACCCGCGTAAATAGGGATCTTAAATTTTCACTGTCCAATTCAATGGTTTTTGATTCATCGATTAGATGCCCTCCGGTCTGAACACCAATGATGTTATCGGGATTGAATTCCTTTTTCATGACACGGATTGGAAAATTGTTGTAAATCCCTCCGTCAAAGGTAGTTTTCCCACCGATGTGGTGTTTGGGGTAGACCAGAGGGACATTCATGCTTGCACGGACGTGATTGGCCAGTAGGCCGTACTTCATGTATTCGTAGCTTCCCTTTTCTATATTGGAATATACGGTTCTAAAAGGGACAAACAGTTGATCAAAATCAGACTGAGACAAGGCATTGGCTTTGTAAAAAAACGTATTAAATGCCAACTGCATCATCGAACTGTTGATGACTTTTGGGGATACGCTTAGTTTGCTTTTTTTTGTTTTAATCAACTGAAGTGACAGCAGCATAGACGGTTTTATGTGATGGTTGTAAAATAGGTTGAGTCCTTGTTGTGTTTCCCCGCGAATAAAACTCAAGGTGTTGGGGTTGGCAATAATTGCCTCCATCTCATCAGGGGAATATCCGGCAGCATACAAACCCCCAACGACCCCTCCAATAGAGGTTCCCACAATATAGTCAATGGGAATTTCATTGGCCTCTAAGGCACGCAATGCTCCGATATAGGAGATTCCTTTTGCTCCACCGCCACTGAGGACTAGACCTACCTTGGTGGAATCGTTTTTAATTTGGGAAAAAAGGCTGGTGCAGCATAGGATAAAAAAAGACAATAAGCGAGTGTTGGATGGCTTCATTTTTAATGATTTGGAATACTCAAAATTAATTGATATTTCCTGATTGACCAATTCATTATCCGAACAGGAGGACAATATTTATCTTCAAGAAAGAGTTGAAAGTTTATAAAATAAAATTAAATTTGCCAGGTCAAAAAAGCCGATGTAGCTCAGGGGTAGAGCGTTTCCTTGGTAAGGAAAAGGTCACGAGTTCAACTCTCGTCATTGGCTCTAATAATAGCAAGGGTTAAGCAATAGCTAACCCTTTTTTTTATGCCTATTACAGAAGTTATATAGAAGTTATTTCCCCTTTTTCTTCATTCAAGCTAAAATTTCTCTTTTCTCAGTAATTAAACCCTGGCTATTTTGTTCATATCTCAATTATACTCGGCGATGACAACGTTTTATATTAGCAACGTAAAACGGAGATTTTACCTATTAGTATTTCAGGTTTAATAAAATCATCCGCATTTAGAAATTCTTAAAATTAAATCTATGGAACAGATTGTTAAATTCAGTAAAAGAACCTCCAAGCTGTTCGTTGGAGCGGATACTATTAAGAACAAGAATTTTAAAGAGCTCGAGTATATGGTTGACAAGCTCATCCCTAGAGGCACGCTATGCGCCTTGGTAGGCGAAAGCGATACCGGTAAGAGCTCTCTTCTTAGGCAGCTTGCTTTCTCATTAGCATTTGGAGATAAAGACTTCTTAGGCTTTAAACTAAAAGGGAACTGTAACAACGTACTTTATGTTAGTACTGAGGACGGAGAGGCAGCAACGTCAAACTGGCTTAATAAGTACTTTGGTGAGGATGTACCTCAGGACGAACTTCTAGCCAAAGTGTTCTTTACTTTTAAGACAGACGGGGTTATTAATAATCTGCGTGAGGTAGTCAGGGAAAACTGTATAGACCTTGTAATAGTTGACTCATATGCAGATCTGTTTACTGGTTCTATGAATAACTCTAATGAGGTGCGTAACTTCTTGAATCAGTACAATGACCTGGCTAATGAATTTGGAGCTACAGTGGTCTTTTTACATCACACAAAAAAGAGCACTGCAGGCTCCAGACCTAATAAAAATAATATACTTGGCTCACAGGGCTTCGAGGCCAAAATGAGAAGCGTTATGATGCTTACAAAGGATACTAACGATACTTCTTTAAGACACCTATGCGTGGTTAAATGTAATTATATGCCAGAGGCTAATAAGGCTAATAGCTATGTGCTTAAGTTCAATGATCATTTAGCATTCGAAAATACTGGCGATAGAGTTAGTCTAGATGAACTCGTTGTAGAGGACGATTATATTCAAGAGGCTAGGCAAATGAAAAAGGATGGTAAATCATTTAGGGAGATTGAAAAGGAATTGAACTCTAAAGGATATGAAGTTTCTAAGTCGAGTATTCAAAGAAGGCTTGATTAGATTGGTGTCCCACTGTCCCATACCCTAAGGGTGGGACACTGGGACACTAAAATATATCTACTAAAGTTTATTAATTACAATAGCCCTTTAAAGGGCTATTGGTTTGATTTACTCTTTAAGCTCGCTGTCAATTAATTCCTTTAACTCCTTATTTACAGCCAAGGCTTTTTTTGTTGCATTTAGATAAGCTCTGATGGTCCATTTTTGACTGCTTAAGATAGAGATAAACCAATCGTCAGATCTAATTTTCTTGAAATCTTTGGCTTTGTAAATGAAGTCATATACGCTATCTCTTTTTAAAAATATTGTATTGTCTTCAAAGTAATATTCTCTTAAATCTGAAGTTCTAACTGTTATGGCCTTATTTATGTGTTCAGAAATAATATTATAATTTTTTTCATCTTGATTAGCCATATCTGCAAGCAATGAATATTGTGTACTGTAATAAGTATTAATTAAATCAAACAAATCATTATTTTCTATATATTCAATTGCACCCGTTGAAACCATCGAATTAAAATTTCTGTTTTGCGGAAGAAAACCAAAATAACTTCTAACCGAATTTAATTTATTTGCATTGCACTCAAGATTCAAGTCTAAAATAGTATCTATTTCTTTTATTCTTCTGTGATAAAACCCTATTGATCCATCAAAAATCTGTTCATCCCTATTCAGATCATCAATTACTCCCTTTAGACCAATATTCTTTAATTCTAACTTTTCTTTATCTAATAAAACTTTTTGAATATAGAATGATAGCGTTACGGAAAAAACAATTACAATAATTTCGAAGATATATCTAAAGGCAGGCTTGTTCAGAAGGGAGTTTTTCATTCAGGAATGTTTTTTCTTATTGTACTTGCTCTTAGCAGCTTTGAATAACGAGTAACCCATCACAGCGTATTGGTAGCTTTTAATAGCGAAGTTCTGATGTAAATATATTTTTTAAGTACAATTGATTTTAATCCCTTTTTCATTCCAACATTCAGATTTAAATATGTGAGATTCATCTAAATTAATAGCTTTGCCATTTATTTCAATAAAAAATTGACTACCCATATCTCCATAATTTTCCAAACTAATATTGTCAATGAATTTAATGGTTTT
>Ga0233438_10000081_pt1 | contig 130602 bp, 115 predicted proteins | sample SI_123_September_FD_182720 | JGI IMG/M metagenome (GOLD analysis project Ga0233438, IMG submission 182720) | Seawater microbial communities from Saanich Inlet, British Columbia, Canada - SI_123_September2016_10_MG | ecosystem: Environmental > Aquatic > Marine > Inlet | place: Canada: British... | reverse complement strand
CACGGTTTACGCCAAGTTGTTTTAGGTTTTCAATAAGATCAGAGTGGATGTCTTCCGGATTACATTCAACAGTGAATTCTTGAATATTCGAAATATCTGTTTTTGATTTGATGGTCCTCATGAACATTTCCCATTCATCGACATGAAGTAATGATGGTGTTCCTCCACCAAAATAGATAGATTGGCAACCCGTTTGGGGGATGGGTGTTAGCTCAATTTCAGTAGCAATCGCATTGACCACACGCGTTCTATTTCCTAGGGATGTGGAGAAATGGAAGTTGCAATAGTGACAAGCTTTTCGACAAAAGGGGATATGAACATAAATTCCGAACAAATTGAAACAAAGATCTCTTAAAATGAATTAGTGTACAACGCACCGATAGCGATTCTCTATTTTTGTGGAGATTAGACAGTCCTTATGTTGCGCTTTGCTTTTTTTATCATATCCGTTTTTGTAACACATTTAGGAGTTTCTCAAGATAGCCTGAGTAACGAACAGCAACAGCAGATTGATCAAAGTGCTACAGATGAACAAGCCGATTTAGGAGTTTCTCAAGATAGCCTGAGTAACGAACAGCAACAGCAGATTGATCAAAGTGCTACAGATGAACAAGCCGATTTTTCTGTTTCCTCAACGAACTCCGATGTGCCTTTAAGTCAAAGCATGTGGGATTATTTTCCTGAGAATAGATTCATTGACTCACTCCGAGAGGATACATTGATTTCTCATTTTCGTTCGCCTTTAGAGATGCAATTTCCTTCTGAAAAGACGTTCAATGGAATTGACCCTTATGATCCATACATGTTGGATTCTTTTGCGCGAAATCCACGCGCAAAATCTTGGTTTTTCTTGGTTAGTCTCTTCGTTATCCTACATGTATTATACTTCAAAGCAGTATATCCTAAACAATTTCAGTTACGGATTCAGAGTTTATTTCGTCCCTATTCCTTTGAAGACTTGATGCGAGAACAACAAATTGGTTCTTTTACAGGTAGTTTGCATGCCTACGTCATTGGAATGATGGTGTTTTTATTGGGTGTTAATATGTATGTGTTGAGTTTAGATTACACGCGATTAAATCATGTCTTGGTGTATTTCTTAGCATTTGCGATTACTGCAATTTTACTTTTTGGCTTATACGCCGTACAATTTGTTTTCACGAGTAGTTTGGAAATAAATCATATTCTTTCCCGTCAATTACAGCGTCAAATTAACGTTAATCTTCTGTTGGCTATCGTTTTCCTGCCCTTGTTCTTAATCTTGTATTACAATGGTTCAGGATGGGTAGGTGAAGACCTGTTCAAACAAATGTATTATGTGCCAATTTTTTGGTTGTCAATACGTTTTATTTTTCAGATTTATGGTATAATACGAGATAGGCAGGGATTATTGAGCTCGTTTTTGTATTTTTGCACATTCGAAATCATCCCTTATCTACTTCTGATTAAGTATTTTGAAACTACCCTGTAATCATGACTAACGAAAGAGAAAAACCTGTAAAAAGTATACTCATTACCCAACCTCAACCGGAGCCAGGTAGGAACGTATACGAGGATTTTGTGAGCCGAAATAAATTAAAAATGGACTTCAGAGGGTTTATACACGTTGAACCACTCACAGCCAAAGAGATTCGCAAGCAGAAGATTAACTTTCTTGATTACACAGCGGTCATTTTTAATTCTCGTAATGCTATCGACTACTTTTTTCAGATGGCCGAAGAGATGAAGGTGGAGATGCCAACGGATACAAAGTATTTCTCAACCAATGAGAGTGTGGCCAACTACATCCAAAAGTATATCGTACCCAGAAAGCGTAAGATGTTCACTTCGAAGGGAACCGAGAAAGACTTTTTAACTCTTTTTAAGAACCACAAAAAAGAAAAGTTCCTTTTTCCTTGTAGTGATATTAGGAAACCGAGCATTCCCGATCACTTTAATGAAAATGGTTTTGACTTTACTGAGTGCACAATTTATCGCACGGTGAGTTCAGATTTAAGTGATTTGGAGAACGTGTTTTACGACATTATAGTGTTTTTCAGTCCAGCTGATATCAGGTCCTTGTACGATAATTTCCCAGGGTATAAACAAAAGGGAACTCGATTTGCTGGATTTGGTAGCAGTACACAAAAAGCTATTGCAGAAAATAATCTCATTTTAGATATTCCTGCACCAGCAGAAGGTATACCCAGTATGCTCTCTGCCCTGGAGGACTATGTCGGGCGAGTTAATAAGTAGTTACTGTTAGCCAAGCAGAGATTTTATTGCTATTCTTTAATGGAATTACGTAGAGAGTGAATGTGTCGCTCTCAATTAGATTGAGTTCCTTTCGAAGCGTATCTCCAGTCACCCGTCGACCTTTCCAATTGAAACTCCCTTTTGTGCTAACCGAGGCCGTTGTATAGCCAGATTTACTTAAGCTGCGTTTTACTTCCTTGAGACTCCCCTCCAGTGTTTTTATCACTCTTTTTGACCTACCCCAAGCTTTAGGTATTTGAGCATATGTAGAAAAAAGCGTGTGGTTATGAACCAAGCTATTCATGTCAGATCGCGAGGCAATAGTATGTTGAAGCCCTACCACGTTAAGTCCTCCATGTGGTTCGAAAATATAAAGCTCCTGTCTAGGTGTTAATAGTTCTATCAAATGATGTTCATGGATTAATTCCATTTCATTTTCATTGTTCCCCAATTGAACAGAAATGCACGATGCAGAATGTACTTTTGAGGTCTCAATGTGAATCAAAAGTTCCTTGACTTCGTGTTGAAAGTGTATGGAATAAATACAGATTTTACCAGAGGGGAGGAGTTCTAATAAAGACTTATAATCTGTCATTGGGCTGAATTTTATGAGAAACTCAATACCCCCGGGGGCCTTTTTGAAGATTTCTTGAATATTTGGGCTATAGCTGTTAACATCTCCACCAAGTCTTTCGTTATCCATCCGCCTATCTGGGTCAATGTAGACCAGTGTTTCTGTATCTGCTTTTGAAATAAAGGATAGGGCATCACCCTCTACCCTGGACCAAGATTGTTGCAATAGTTGCATGTTATGTCGAACCAATTGATTTAGCGCTTCATTGGTGTCTACTGAAGTTACATCGCAATCTTGTCTGCTAAAAGCCCAATCATCCACCCCAAGTCCGCCTGTTAGACTCAATACTTTTTTGGTTTTAAAATGGGAGGCTTTCCAAATGGCTACTCTTTCAGATGTGGATTGTTCTAAAGCTCTCTGTTCAAATAAGCAACCTGAAGTACACCAAATGGGCAATTTGCGCCACGCCTTCTTCTTGAGTTTGATTTGTTCAAAGGCTATGGGAGCAAGATCTCCAAATTTTCGTTGGATTTCACCGATGCTAGGGATGTGATGGTCTGATTCATTTGAAATAATTTCAGATAGCGCAATCGAATTGCTGTCAAAAGCGTTTAATTTGTAAAGACTATATAAAACCATGAAAAACGCAAAATTAATCGCAATTATCGGATTAGCTACATTGATGTTCAGTGCCTGTGGTATGCGCAAAAAAGATCGTTGCCCAAGTATGGGTGAAAAAACGGTTCAACTAAAGTAAAAATCATTGAAAGGCTGGCAACATTTAACTTCTCTCGCTGAACTTGATAAAGCCTTAGAATCTTCAGAAAGCAAGAAGATTGTCTTATTCAAACATTCAACGAGGTGTAGCATTAGCAGCATGGCTCAATCTCGCCTTGCAAAAATTGATACTGCACAATACGATGCACATCGCTTCTATTATTTAGATTTAATTGCTCACAGGGACGTTTCCAATGCCATTGCCGAGCTATTGAATGAAGTACATCAGTCTCCACAGGTTTTAGTTGTAGATCACAATGAATGCATACTAGAGGCGTCACATATGGAAATATCCGCCAAAGAAATAATTGACGCTATCGTTTGAAACAGGTATTTCAAATAGGGGATAAAATATCACTAGAATTTACGGTCGGATCCGATGATCTTGCCTCCTTTAACAATGAAGAGGTTCATCCATTTTATTCGACTTTTGCCTTGGGTAGAGATGTAGAATGGACATGTAGGCAATTTGTTTTAAAAATGAAGGAAACGGACGAAGAGGGAATTGGTACTTTTCTGAATATCCGGCATTTGTCACCCGCCATGAGAGGTAGTCTTGTTCACATTGAGGCTATTATTGTCAATCTTAAAGGAAATCAGATTGATTGCGAGTGGGAAGCCCGTGTTGGGGACCGAGTGATTGCTCATGGTGAACAAGGCCAAAAAATTTTAAAGCTCGATAAAGTTCAGCGACTAAAGGAGCTGGCCTCTAATTAAAAACAGCTCACCAACTCATGTCCTCCAAAAACAAAAATCAACGGATTCAGATTGTAAATCGAAAGGCCAAATTCAATTACCATATTGAAGAGACGCTTATTGCTGGGATGCAGTTACTTGGAACAGAGGTAAAGTCTATTCGTAACCAACAAGTGAATTTAGGAGATGGATACTGTTATGTATTGGATGGGGAATTATTCATTAAGAATGTTCATATATCAGAGTGGAAGCAAAAAGGATTCGACGTGCATGAACCCCTCAGAGAACGTAAGTTATTACTCAATAAGAGAGAGCTGCGCAAAGTAGAATCCAGAATTAAGACCAAAGGCTATTCCGTTTTTCCTGTCAAATTATTTGAAAGTGAGCGTGGTATTTTTAAACTTGAGTTGGGTCTAGGTCAAGGAAAGAAGAACTACGATAAGCGGGAGGATATCAAGGAGAAAGATATCCAAAGAGATATTGATAGAGGTCGGTATTGAGTTAATCAGAGCAGAGCTCAATCAAAAAAGCTCCTTTGTTATTTGAACCTAAAATAGTGTTGATGGATGCATCCATTTCACCGATGGAGAAACTCAGATGCGGAATGCCGTAAAAGGCTGCTAATTTCGAAAAGTCTTTATTTTGTGGCGTTTGTATGTACTTTTTTAGTGGTGGATACTCATTTGGGCCTTTAATCCAATCGAAAATTTTACCGCCTTGATTATTCAAGATAATGACCTTTATATTTGGCGGGATGTCCGTCCATAAGCCATGGGCATCGTAAATGGCGGACACATCGCCGATGATCAGATATACGTTTTTTTCTGGGCATGACTTTGCAAACCCAAGGGCTGTACTCAAGCATCCATCTATTCCGCTGATTCCTCTGTTGCTGTAAATTGGTGCCTTACATGTTCCTGCCCAACTACCATAACGAACAGCCATTGAATTTCCTAGGTGAAGTACGTCATGCTCATTTAATTGCTTCATAAAGGTATGAACCCACTGAAACTCTTGTTGGAAATTCAAAGACCAACCATTGGTTTCTATAGGGTTTCCTGAAATGAATTGTTCCCACTTTGATTTTAGCAATTTTGAAGGTTTGCTGGGGAATTTGAATTCATTCAAGAAGTTGACTTCATCAAATTGAACGATCTCTGGCTGTGTTTGAAATGGATCGCCTACTTCTGTGCTTGTACTAATATGTAAATGCCTTTTGGGTTTATGCGTCCGGAAAAGACTTTTTAGCGGTTTAGAAATAGTTGCCATTCCCATTGTGATTAACACATCGGGGACAAGGCTAGCATCTTGTTTGTTTGAAAGTAATGCGGCATCCCAACCGGATAAACCCAATTGGAATTGTTGACTACAAACATCTGTAAGTATCGGTGTTTGAGCTTCTATGAGTTTTAACGATTTCGTTAACTCGTCAGAAACATGGTGCTGGCCAATGAGAATTAATACACTCTCATTAGATTTTATCTCGGGGAGTTTCGAAGGTGTGAAATCTGAAGGATTCTCCTTGTGCTCAAGAAAAGAAACGTGCTGTGCTTTTGGGGTGTCAACGCCTTCATAAATAGGGTCTGAAATCGCAATATTGATATGCAGTGGCCCTTTGGTTTGGGTGGATATATGTTTGTTGAAATTAATGATAGCATGAGATTTAAATTCTCGAGCATTAAAATGCAAATTGCCTCTAACGTAATCGCCAAAAATTCCAGGTTGTCGCATCGTTTGACCATCCCATTGATCGATCAATTCTTCCGGTCGATCAGCACTCATAATGAGTAACGGTATGCGTTGGTAGTAGGCCTCACATACCGCTGGAAACGCATTCAAAAGAGCGGAGCCACTGGTACATAGGAATGCACAAATGTGTTGGCTCTGTTGAGCCATTCCCATAGCGGCAAAAGCAGCGGATCGTTCATCTGGAAATGAATGTATTTGAAAGTGTGAATCCTTTAGGAAAGCGGCAACCAATGGGGCATTTCTTGATCCTGGAGAAACAACGACCTGCTTCAACCCGATGAGTTTTAACTCATGAACAATGGATTGTAGTTTTATCCCTAGACTCACGCTGTTAATTAATTAAAGAATGGGTTGTTTTCACGTTCAAAAGCAACGGTTGTGCTTGATCCATGACCCGTGTATAATGTGGTTTCATCGGGTAGGGTGAAAATTTCTTCTTGTATTTTTTGAAGAAGTAATTCTTGATTTCCACCTGGTAAGTCTGTGCGCCCAATACTACCTTGAAAGATGGTATCACCCACCACGGCCCATTCTTCTTCTGGACAATAAAAAACAACATGTCCAGGCGCATGACCAGGTACAAATCGTACTTCGATGGATAGACTTCCAATGGTTAATTGGTCATCGTGTTGCAAGAATTCATTTGGAAGGGGAGAGGGCGTATAATTCAAATTCCATAATGCTGCCATCGTTTCACTGCGCTCGATCATCTTGATGTCATCTTTGTGCAGGTAGTAAGGAATTTGATATTTCTCCTTTATCCACCAGTTTCCGAAGATATGATCAATATGTGCATGGGTGCCCCAAATAGCATTTAATTTTAAGCTGCGCTCTTCTAAGAATGTTTGTATGGTATGGCACTCCTGAGAATTATACATGCCCGCATCCATGATGATGGCATCCCTGCCTTCGGCATCGTGAACGATGTAGGTGTTTTCTCCAAGCGGGTTGAACGTAAATCCAGTAACAGGCACAAGCAAATATACCTCTTTGAGAAATGGGTTGGTTACGAGATGGATTGAAAAACAAAAAAGGCCGCCAAAAGCGACCTTTTCTGTGCATTATGAGAAATGCTTATGCTTAGTTCTTGATGAACTTAGCCGTTTGTACATTGTTATTATTCGTCATTTCGATTAGGTAAGCGCCAGTCTTAAGATTGGATACGTTAACACCACCCATTGCGTTTACGCCATTAATGCTATTAATCACTTTACCAGAGAAATCACGGATGGTAATGACGCTCTTCGCGTTTACACCAGATACAAAAATCATATCGTTTACTGGATTTGGATAAACTTTAAGAGACCCAACCTGAATCGCACGATTTGCCATGCTATTATCAGCTTGCTTAACCAATTCGAACTTCCAGTGATCTCCAGCGTCATTCACCTGAATTTCCAATGTCATGGTATCGGCGTTTACGCTCACCATGTAGGTAATACTATCAGCAGCATCATCGACAGTAGAAATTTCTTTCATGTTAATAACCTTAGGAATTCCAATGAATGCTCCTTTACCGTATACGGTTAATGTGTTTGCTGACTCGTCTAAAGACCAAGTAGCGTCTGCTGAACCATCAAAAGGAGCAACAGGAGCACCACAACCGTCAGCACCTTGCCATGCTTCAAGGTACGTCTCATCGCCAAATACATTCTTGAATGTTCCATCCTCTGATAGAACAAATTCATCGTCGAACTGGCAAGCACGAGCGCCAGTTACTTCTTCTGCAGGGTTACCCCAGTAAGAATAATCTCCTTTTGCTGGGCCAACCGCCATTGCTTTAGCCACAGGTTTCAACACCCATGTTCCTGTAACATCTAACTGGGCCATGAGGCCAAGTGTCGTCAAGGATACAATTGATAGTAATAATTTCTTCATAGTATTTTAATAATTTCCCAATACTAATAAGTTAATTGAGAATTTGTATCTACGACAAGAAGTAAAAGAATCAACAAAATGGTTCACATGTCGTATTATTTACAATAAGGGATTGAGTAGCTAATATTGGCAAGGTCTTTGGGGGATTTATATAACAATAAGAAAATGTCATGAAAATGTAAATAAATATTTCATGATATATTTTTGAAGCGCAAAAACAAAGGAGGCCGCATTTGCGGCCTCCTTTGTTTTTATTCTAAAAATTTAATGAATTATAAGTGGATACACTCTTCGTATGCCTGAGCGACAGCTTCCATTACCGCTTCACTCATGGTTGGATGTGGATGCACCGACTTCAATACTTCCATGCCGGTAGTTTCTAGATTTCTTGCAACAACGGCTTCAGCAATCATATCGGTAACACCTTCTCCCATCATATGGCAACCAAGCCACTCTCCGTATTTCTTATCAAATATCACCTTCACAAATCCATCCTTGTGTCCGCTAGCACTAGCTTTACCACTAGCCGAGAATGGGAATTTACCAACTCTAAGTTCGTAACCTTTTTCCTTGGCTTGTTCCTCCGTTAAACCTACAGAAGCCACTTCAGGATGGGTGTAAGTACAACCTGGGATATTACCATAGTTTAAGGCCTGTGGATGATGTCCACAAATAGCCTCAACACATATGATTCCTTCTGCAGATGCTACGTGTGCTAGTGCAGGACCTGGAACAATATCACCGATTGCATAAACACCAGGAGCAGTGGTTTTGTAGAAATCGTCTACCACAATTTTCCCTTTATCATGCTTTATTCCCATTTCCTCAAGACCTAGGTTCTCAAGGTTGGTTTGAACACCAGCTGCACTTAGAACAATATCACACTCCTTAGTTTCAGTACCTTTTTTAGTTTTTATCGTAACTGTCGATTTCCCACCTTTGGATTCTACTTTATCCACGCTGGAATTAGTCATGATTTCGATGCCTTTCTTTTTATAGTTCATCATCATGGCTTTACTCACATCAGCATCTTCTACTGGCAGTATACGATCCATGAATTCAACGATGGTTACTTTGGTACCAATGGTGCTGTAGAAATAAGCAAATTCCATCCCAATAGCACCAGATCCGATAACAATCATCTCTTTTGGTTGCTTTGGCAATACCATCGCATCGCGGTATCCAACAACATTTTTACCATCAATCGGAATATTTGGTAATTCGCGGCTTCTCGCACCTGTTGCTAAGATGATATGATCCGCTTCAACTGTTGAGGCTTTACCTTTGTCATCGGTTACATTTATTTTTCCTTTACCTGCAAGTTTACCTGTTCCGTTAATGACTTCGATTTTGTTTTTCTTCATCAAAAAGGCAATACCCTTGCTCATCCCGTCAGCGACACCACGGCTACGCTTTACCATGCCGTCGAAATCAACTTTAGCATCTTTGATGCTGATTCCGTAGTCGTCTGAGTGATTGATATAATCAAAAACCTGTGCACTTTTTAAAAGTGCTTTTGTTGGGATACAACCCCAATTCAAACAGATTCCTCCTAAATTTTCGCGCTCGATGATCGCTACTTTTTTTCCTAGTTGTGAGGCGCGGATGGCTGCAACATAACCGCCAGGACCGCTACCAATGATTGCTATATCAAATTTCATGGTTTATGATTGCTGCGAAGATAAAGAATATAGATAAAGGTTGAAAACTACAATGGAGCACATTATTTACACTCAAACGCTATCATTTGGGTATTTTCAGAATTAGGACCCACATGGATTCTGTAACTGCCTGCTTCCCATTTCCACACGCCATTCTCATCATAGTAACCAAAATCTTTCACAGGGATACTAAAGTTGAACCGTTCCGAATTCTCTGCAGGTATCGATCGTTTTTCAAATCGTATGAGTTGTTTAACCGGTCTAGTCATGGAGGCAATTTCATCTGAGAAATACACCTGCACCGTTTCTTTACCCGAAACTTTCGACGAGTTTTCAACCTTGAATTCTAAGTAAAGCGTATCGTTTTTAAGTTGAATTTTCGGCTTGCCATATTGGAAATCCGCGTAACTTAATCCGTAGCCAAATGGGAATTGAGGTTCATTCGGTTGGTCCAAGTACTTAGTCGTGTATTTTTGGTCTTGTTCAAAAGGCCTTCCTGTTTTTCTATGGTTATAATAGATCGGAATTTGGCCCTCGTTTCTGGGGAAGGTCATGGTGATTTTACCGCTGGGATTATTTTCACCTAATAGGGTTGAAATAATGGCATTACCTCCTTCTGTTCCAGGAAACCAACACTCTAAAACGGCATCAGATAATTCAAGTACCTCGTGTAAAACCAACGGTCTTCCATTCATTAAAACAGTGACGATGGGGATGTTCAACTGACGTAAGGAACGCAATAAATCGATCTGCTCCTCTGGTAGTGATATTTGTGTCATGGATGCTGCCTCGCCACTCATACCAAAGGCTTCTCCTAATGCAACAACCAATACATCAGCTGTGCGGGCCACCTTCAGTGCATCATCAATTAATGTTTTTGGATCTTGATATTCAGGAATTTGTCCGTCATGCTGATTGAGTTGCTCACGAATCAATTCGCGATCAATGAGATTGCATCCAAGAGCATATCGTTTGTTTTTAATTTCACTGGCTCCCTCCCAAATACTAACTGCTTTTTTCCAATCACCGGCGCCACTCCAATTACCAATGAGATCTCTTTTTCTCTTTATTTGTGGTCCAATAAATGCAATCTTTAAGTCTTGCTTCAGAGGTAAAACTTTGTTCTTGTTTTTCAGTAAAATGAATGATTCTTCAGCGGCTTGTTTAGCAGCAGATCGGTGCTCTTTTGATAGGATTTCTTCTTGCCATTGATTATCAAGACCTCGGTACGGATCATCGAATAATCCCAAACGATATTTTGCGAGTAAAATATTCCTACAAGCCGTATTGATATCATTTTCAAGCTCGATGTTTTCTCTAACTAACGCTTCAAGATATTTAAGATAAGATTCGCCCACCATATCCATTTCAGCACCCGCTCTTATGGCTTTATGTGAAACTTCCTTTTCAGTGCCTAAACCATGGTCAATCAATTCTTCTATGGCGGTGTAATCTGTTACAACCATTCCATCGAACGACCATTTTTTTCGAAGTAATTCCTTTAGCAAAAAAGTATTACAGGTAGATGGAACTCCATTCACGTCATTGAAGGCTGTCATGATCGACCCAACACCACTTTGCACTGCTGCCCGATAAGGAGGCAAGTAATCATTCTCCATCTTGTATCGGCTCATGTCTACGGTATTGTAATCTCTACCTCCATCAGGGGCGCCGTACAGCGCAAAATGCTTCACACAAGCCATAAGGTTTCTTGCGTTTGTTAAGTTACCACCCTGGTATCCGTCTACCATGGCTTGCGCAACCATTGATCCTAAATAAGGGTCTTCCCCGGCACACTCCGATACGCGCCCCCAACGTGGGTCCCTACTGATATCTACCATGGGAGAGAATGTCCAGTTTAAACCATCTGCTGTTGATTCTTTAGCTGCTACTCTTGCAGTATGTTGGATCAATTCTGTGTTCCAAGTACTCGACAAACCTAGTGGAACAGGGAAAATGGTTCGATGTCCGTGTATAACATCATATCCCAATAATAGAGGGATCCCAAGACGGGTGTTTTTCACCGCTTTCTCTTGAAGTTTTCGTACAGCATTGGGAGTATAAGTATTAAATACTCCGCCTACCCAGCCACTGTCAATTTTAGCCTCAACACCCTCCGATAAAATGGGTCCAGTCACATCAAAGCCAATGGATGGCAGATTAAGTTGGCCAATTTTTTCCTTGAGGGTCATTTTATCCATTAACTCACTCACGAACTTCACTGCTTCTTCAGAAGTTTGAAGTTTATGTTTTGGCGCAAGCCAACTTGGGCCATTGAAGGATTGAGTTTGGGCTTTTAGGTTAAAGCTCAGGATTAAAGATAAAAGACAGATGGTATTTCTAAGGTTCATGGATTAATTCAAATAGGGTGCTTTAAAATTTAATGTTTTCATACCGTTGATGACATCGGTATTAGAGGTAAACAATTTCCATAGCAGTTGGGTTCTGTAGTTTTCAATCATTACAACTATAGGGCCTTGGTCAATGGCTAGAAATGAACTCGCGGTCCATACTTCACCAGGACAAAAGGCATCTACAAAACCGTATTTTTTCCAGAGGAGATCTCCCATAGTGTAATAAAAGAATTTAAGTGCCTTTGTAGATTCTTCTGGAGTGTATGGGAACGCTGACAAAGCGGCCGTTGGCGAAATAACGCCTTTGTCGTTTGTGGGCGAGTGCGCAGAGTACCCCCAAGGGTTATCACTTGCAGTAAGTCCCCACATAGAATCCGAATAACCCGCTTGATTTTTCGGATTTGCTCTACAATAAGCGTGGTTTATTCGGGAGTGATTTTGATTCTGTTCCCAGTAATCGGCATAATCATCGCTCAGGTTACGGGGGTCTATCCCCAAGAATGAATAATGTGAAAAGAACAATGGACCACCCAAGTCTTCTCCCAACGGTAAGTTAAAACCATAGAAGGATTTTCCATTCTTTAATCCACCATTTCGAGCCCAACCATTGTGATATACTTGATCGCTCACGGGGTGTGTTGGCGATGATGCCGCTAAAACGTGGGTGATTAAGCATTCGTTCCAACCGCGGATTGGCATATTCATGGCCCAACCTTTATCGGGGCTCCAATGCCAATAAAGCTGATTTTCTTGGCCGTTTTTGGTGTACCAATTCCAATCAACTCTATGCCAAATGGAATCGATGGTGTTTCGTAATAAAACCTCTTCTTCATTGGTGCCATCAAAGTATTCTTTTGCACTCAATAATCCCATGATAAGAAACGAGGTTTCTACCAAATCGCCACCATTATCATTTGCTGAAAAAGGGCGAACCTTTCCGGTAGTACCATTCAGCCAATGGGAAAAAGCACCATGAAATACATCGGCTTTGTTCCATAAAAAGTCAGTCATGGTATTCAGGTGTTGCACGTATTCTCCGCGGCCAATAAATCCACGGTCTACTGCGGCTATTCCCGCCATGATACCAAAACCCGTACCACCACTGGTTACGATATCGTTCGATCCAAGTCGTTCTCTAGCTAACCTACTCACCGGGTGAGCATGATCCCAGAAATAATCAAAGGTCTTTAATTGAACAGAATCCAATAAAAGATCCATGGAAATTTCATTGAATTTAGGAATAGGATTATAAGTGGTTCTTAGCAATACAGTTTGTCCACTTTCTAGTGATTGTCCTTGAAAGGACTTTACGCTTTCGGTTATGGGTATGGTATACTTAGAATAGTATTTTAAGGGCTCAGCAGGGGTAAATACAAGGGTAGAATCGTTGTTCTCAAAAGAGTAAGTACCGTCTACACTGATAACTCCACTGTATTTGATTCTTAAGGATTCCTTTGCTATTTGCGTATCTAGCTTATTTGAGAATCGTATACGTAAGGTTTGATCTACATCAGCCCCTTTACGAATCCCATATACTTGAACATCTCCCCATTTCACAGAAACCAGTTGAATGGGATTTTTTTCGGTATTGTCCTTTGGTTTCTCCTCCTCTTTTTTGCAATTCCAACTACAAAGTGGAATTAAAAACAAAAGGAATGCCCCTGTTAGGGACATTCCTTTCGTGATACCTTGAGAAGTTGATTTTTTATTTACCCTCACTCTCAAGGTTGTATAAGAATTCTACATCAGACGCTGGCAAAGCCTTGCTGTAAATACGGAATTCGTCCAATGAACCGTCAAAATGCTTCATCCATGCATCTGGCGCTCCACCAGGTAAGTTTTGGTTATAACATCCAAACACAAAACGGTTAGCATTTTTGAATTGCAATGGACCAAGAGGACCACCACCATTTGCTGGATCATCACCAAAGCGGTTGGTAACATCTTCGGTCATCATCGTTTCTTTTCCGTCTACATAGAATGCAACCTTTGAAGCCACTGCATCATAGGTGATTGCAACGTGGTGCCATTCATTGTTTCCAATGATTAAACGATTGTCACCTTGAAGGTCAACCCACTGCTCTTTCCATGCAGGAGCGTCCCATTTGTTCATGGTGAATTTAATACGTACAGAATCATTGGCATCAGCACCTGATTCCTGAATTACAAAAAGGTTACCAATCCAGTTTGAATCATTGAGCAGCTGGAACCAAGATTCGGCACCATCTGCGTGGTTCACGGTTTTTACCCATGAAGAAATAGTCACACTTTGTAAATTTTTAATGGCGTCGCTTACACTTTCATAATGAGCATAACCATCGGCAGAACCAGTGTAGCACGAACCTTTCGCTCCAGTGCCATATGTAATGGAGTTAGTGGTTACATTGGAAATGTTTCCTTTCGCATCATCCATGCTATTCTCAAATGAAAATTTAGCCACCAAATCCTCTTTGGCAATATCATCTGATGAAGAATATCCCGTGTTATTATTGTTTCCTGGGTCATCTTCTGGCTCTTTGGTACAAGATTGTAAGTTTAACAATGCAACAGACAGTGCAGCTGCGCTAAAAAGTGTAACGAATGATTGTTTTTTCATATCTATTTAAATTTAAGGTTGATTGTGTTTAATATCCTGGGTTTTGTTTCATTTTACCTTCGGCCAAATCAATTTGTCGCTGGGGGATAGGGTATAATTCATGTTTGTTATCAACGAAGTTAATTCCGTTTGCTTTTAAAACTTCACCAATTCTTCCTTGGCGGCGTAAATCAAACACGCGGTCGTGTTCAAAGGCGAGTTCGTACCTACGCTCTTCCCAGATGACTTTTCTGATTTCTAATTGATCGGTGGAGTTGAACTCATTGAGGCCCGCTCTTTTGCGAACCTGATTTAAGTAACCACACGCTGAAGTGGCATCTCCCAATTCGTTGGCCGCTTCCGCAGCAATGAGTAGTATTTCTCCATAACGGATAACACGTAGATTCTTATTGGAATTGATATCTCCTTGACCCCAACTCTCAGCCAGTCGACTCACATATGATTTATAGTTATATAAAGGATTGGAATGATTTGGGTCGGTTTCCCATCCATCCCATAAAGTTTGACCCGACCTAATGATGGTGGCATCTCTACGAACGTCTGCCGTATCAAAGGCATCGTAAAATTCTTGTGTGGGGGTGTTAAAGCCCCAGCCTAAGCCTTTGCTGCCTCCACGTGGTGCTTGTACCACAAAATACTCTAAAATTCCTTTTTGAGGATCACTTCCTTTACCATTTACTTCCCAAATAGATTCAGAAGAATACTCCCCAATTTCTCTCCAGATTTGCGAAAAATCTTCCATGAGAGCATATTCATTCGATTGGATTAACTCAGAGCAAAAACTAGCACATTGGCCCCATTTTTCACGGTACATGGAAACTTTTGCAAGGAAGGCCTTCGCTGCATCGCCACTTGCTCTACCAAGATCGATTAACTGTTTAGATGGTAACTGAGTCGCAAACTGAAAGTCGGATTCGATCAAATCATAAATTTCATCCTCAGTGGCTCTTACGTATGTGTTCGCTATTTCCTCTTCTGTAATAGGAACTTTATCAATCAATGGAACACCTCCAAAACTGCGAACCATGAAAAAGTAAAAATAGCCCCTTAAAAAACGAGCTTCGGCGATGTATTGTGTTTTAGAAGCCTCTGGTATGTCTAATTCGTTAATGAATTTTATGGCACTATTTGCTCGTGCAATTCCCTCAAAATAGCCATTCCAAACATCCCCAAATGAGATAGATGTAGGCGAGAAAAAGTACCCATCCAATTGATCTTTATCTCCTCCAGAATCACCTGGGTCAGACCCCTTCGATGCGTTGTCACCCGCTATTTCTGTCATCCCGATGAAGGGGAAACTATGAATGTTCCAGTCGTATAATTTATTGTAAATGGCATTTACCATTTCTTTGGCTGCCTGATTAGATGATTGGAAATAATCATCTACCGTTTGGATGCGGGGAGGTTCTTCTAAAAACGACTTCTTACAACCTATACTTACCGTAAGTAAAGATACAAGGGTGGAAAAAACGATAAGATTCTTGTTCTTCATGCTCATTTAAAATTGAATTTGAACTCCGGTTAAAATGGTACGTGAGGTTGGATAAATATTCAGCTCAATACCGGCTTGAGGCGGAGCCCCAGGCAATTCAGCAGTAAAACCGCTGTACGACATCAAGGTAAATAGGTTTTGTGCGGTGACATAAAATCGCAAGTTTTTTGCCCCAATTCGTTTTGCTTGTCTTGATTTTAACTGATAACCAATGGAAAGGTTATTCAAACGCAAGAAGGAGCCACTCTCTACAAAATAATCGGTTGGTTTTGGAACGCCATTAAACGCCCTTGGGTATTCATTGGTTGGGTTGTCAGGAGTCCATCGATTCACAGCAACTTCATATTCCACGTTGTATGAACCTCCGTATCTAACGGTTTTCTTTCCATTAAAAACCTTATTTCCATAGTTAGAAAGGAAGTCAATGTTCACATCCCAATTCTTCCATCTCAATTGAGTGTTCCATCCGAAATAAGCAATAGGCTGATAGGATCCCGCATAAATTCGGTCATCATCATCGATATTTCCGTCATTGTTTTGATCAATGATTTTAAAGTCACCGGGTTGCGCTCCAAATAAGTGTGCACTGTTCGCGATTTCATCCTTATTCTGATAAATGCCATCCGTTTCATAAACCCAGAAAACTCCTATGGGTTGTCCAGGTGCAACTCTCGTCGCAAATTCACCATTGTTGAGATTTCCATAGTTGGTTGGTCTTCCAAGTCCAAGATTTTCAACTCGGTTACGATTAAAGGTAGCGGTGAAAAGGGTGTTCCAAGAGATAGCTTTCTTCCTTGCACTAGCGTCAGAGTTATAACCCAAGGTAAATTCGATTCCCATATTCGAAATGTCTGCAGCATTGGTCAACATGCTATTATTGTTATCTCCTAAACCTGCAGATAACGGAACATTAAATAGTGCACCTGTTGTTAGTTTATAGTATGCATCAACGGTTCCAAAGACATGCTTTCGGAATAATTCAAAATCAAATCCTAAATCGTATTCTGTGGTCACTTCCCATTGTAAATTGGGGTCTTTGATTTCGGATATTGTCGATCCGTCTTGGATATCTCCATTGCCAAAAACAGAGATCAAACCAGTAGATAATAGGGTGACAAATTCAGATGGGTTGATTCTATCATTTCCTACTTGTCCCCAAGAGGCTCTTAGTTTCAAATAGTTTAAATCCGCACTTCTTGGAAAAAAAGATTCTTTCGTCAAATCCCAAGCTAATCCTACAGAAGGGAAATTTCCCCATCTATTTTTCTCAGGAAACTTAGATGAACCGTCTCTTCTGAATGATGCCGAGATGAATATCTTATCATCAAAAGCATAGTTCGCTTTACTTAAATAGCTCTCACGACTACCGTAATCTCCGATGGGTCTTTGGTAAAGGATATTGCCTTGTATGGTTGAATAACCGGTGTTAATGTATCGGTATTGTGGTTTAGAAGGAACACCATCTTTTGATATTGCGATGGCCTCACCATCGTATTTCTCCGCCGTATGACCAAGGATCAATTTCAACTTATTCTTCTTATTGATGGATTTTTCGTACGTCGCTAATTGATTGAACAGCCAGCGGTATCCATTATTTGAACTTACCGTGTAGGTGGTTGTATCATAACGCTGAGTAGGGCTAACTCTATAACGTTGTTGATAGTTTCTGCCTTGGTTGTCAAATGCATCTAATCCGAAGCTGGAACGTAGAGTTAAGCCGTCAATCACTTTCCAATCTGCATAAATATTTCCCATCAAACGATTACCAAAAGACTGGTCATCTGTGTAATCCAAACGCGCCAATGGATTTCCCACATTATTGACATCGGTCCAGCCATAGTTGCCATTTTGGTCAACTGCATCGTAAAGAGGAGCGGCATTATACGCAGAAGTGAACACGCTGAATGGCTTATTATCTGATAGATATCGGCTAAGGTTCAATGTGTTTCCTATCTTGATGTTTTTTCCTACATAAAAGTCATTATTGTTTCTAAGCGTCAGACGTTGGTAATCATTCCCTTTTAGGATTCCACTTTCCTTCATGTAGTTGATAGACAAGAAGGACGAGTTTTTAAGTCCGCCACCATTAATTGAGATGGAATGGTTCTGTTGGAGTCCTGTTCGTGTAACGGCATCCATCCAATTGGTTTTTCCCGTAATATGTTCTGGTTTTACGGCAAAGGATCCTGCGGCTTCATTGGAATACGCTGAAAACAAATTAGGGCCGGCCATAAAGACCTGATTGGAAAGCGATTTGAATCCAAAATAACTATCGTATGATATGCCAGAGTTTCCCCTTTTACCTGCTTTTGTTGTGATCAATATAACACCGTTTGCCGCTCGAACACCGTAAATAGCTGTTGAAGACGCATCCTTTAACACATCTATAGCCACTATGTCACTGGTGGCAATATTGCGGATGTCATCGGTGATGACACCGTCTACAACATATAATGGTTCTGCACCGCCTATCACGGAACCCGTTCCTCTAATCCTTACATTCGGCGCTGAGCCAGGTGAACCAAAATTTGTGATTTGAACTCCTGCGAGTTTTCCTTGCAAGGCTTGGCTTCCGGTGAGTACAGGTTGTTTGATGAGGTCCGCTCCTTTAACCGAAGCAACGGCACCTGTTATTTCTTTTCTTTTTTGTGAACTATATCCCACAACGACTACCTCATCCACGCGTTCAACTATGGGCGTTAATGCAATGGAAAAAGAATTCTCGTTTCCTAAAACAAACGTTTCACTTTTAAAATCGGGATGTTCCGTTAGAATAGAAACGCTCTTTTTCAAATCGATATCGATGAATCCAAAGGAATCTGTGAATCCAAGTGGAGCGTATTGAATATTAAGAATTTGGACCTTTGAAATAGCTTCTCCTGAGCGGGCATCAATCGTTTGAATTCTATACTGTGCAGATAGGGAAGAAGTGATGATGGAAATGAACAAAACAATCAGTTTCGACCTCCATGAAAAAGCACACTTATTCAATAAAAAATTTATCATAGCGTTCACATTGCTTTAACAGCAAGGCAATTTAAAAGAAATTGTGAATTGAACAACAAGCCGTGGAAAAAAACCACGGTATTCTATTAATGGAGGAGCACCTTATAGGTTGGAGCGCTTTCTTTCATGCTCGGTGAGCAGGATTTTACGCAAGCGGATATTCTCTGGAGTTACTTCGACATATTCATCCGATTGTATGTACTCCATAGCTTCTTCCAATGTAAACTCTCTTGGAGGTGCCAAAACAGATTTGTCATCCTTACCAGCGGCTCTGATGTTATTCATTTGCTTTGCAATCGCAAGATTCAATACAAGGTCACCAGGCTTGATATGTTCTCCGACGATCTGTCCCATGTAAATATTGGTATTAGGATGGATGAAATAGACACCTCTATCTTTTAACTTATCCATACTATATGGAGTAGAAGATCCTGTTTCTTTTGCTATTAGAACACCATTAATTCGACGAGGCATATCACCTTTGTATGGTTCAAAATCTTTAAATCGATGAGACATAATCGCCTCTCCCTGTGTTTGGGTAAGGAGGTTGTTTCTCAACCCCATCAAACCCCTAGAAGGGATTTCAAATTCAACACGGACCATATCCCCTTTGGGATCCATGCTAAGCATTTCTCCTTTTCTTTGGGAGACATATTCAATTACCTTTCCACTGTGGTGCTCAGGAACATCTACAGTTAAAACTTCAATGGGTTCGCATTTCTTACCATCAATTTCCTTCATGATAACACGAGGCTGACCCACCTGTAATTCGTAGCCCTCTCGACGCATGGTTTCAACGAGCACCCCCAAATGCATAATTCCTCTACCGAATACCAAGAACTGATCTGCTGAATTGGTTTCTTGTACTCGAAGCGCTAGGTTCTTTTCGGTTTCCTTCATCAAACGCTCTCTGATCTTCTGAGAAGTCACATGTTTTCCTTCCTTACCAAAGAACGGTGAATTGTTAATCGAGAACAACATGCTCATCGTTGGTTCATCAATTTTAAGCGCTGGCAATGGTTCAGGGTTTTCGATATCGCATACACAATCTCCGATATCGAACTTTTCTAAACCCGTAATGGCACAAATATCTCCGGCTTGGACCTCGCTAACTTTTGCTTTACCCAGTCCAGTAAACGTGTAAAGTTCTTTGATTCTATGTTTTTCAATTTGACCGTCGCTTTTTACTAAAGAAACCGGCATGTTTTCTTTTAGGTGTCCACGATTCAATCTACCCACGGCTATGCGTCCGGTGAAGCTTGAATAATCTAAACTCGTGATTTGGAGTTGATTGGTCCCTTCATTAACCTTAGGTTCGGGAACAACTTCCAAGATGGTATCCATCAAATAGGTCAAGTCTGTGGTAGGGTTTTTATGATCTGGACCAAACCAACCATTTTTTCCTGAGCCAAAAATGGTCTTGAAATCGAGCTGTTCCTCATTTGCTCCTAAATTGAAGAATAAATCAAAAACATCGTCGTGTGTTTTATCTGGATCACAATTCGGCTTGTCTACTTTATTAACAACTACAATTGGAATTTTACCTAATCCCAATGCTTTTTGCAGCACGAAACGTGTCTGCGGCATAGGTCCTTCAAAAGCATCTACAAGTAATAATACTCCGTCAGCCATATTCAATACACGCTCGACCTCACCACCAAAATCTGCGTGACCAGGGGTATCAATGATGTTGATTTTTGTACCCTTCCAATTGATACTAACATTCTTCGCAAGAATCGTAATGCCTCGTTCTCTTTCTAGATCGTTATTATCTAGAATTAATTCACCAACTTCTTGGTTTTCTCTGAAAAGATTGGCTTGGTGTAACATTTTGTCTACCAAAGTAGTCTTACCGTGGTCAACGTGAGCGATGATGGCAATATTGCGCAATGAGTTCATAGTATCAATTAAAAATTGCGCGAAGATCGGTATAATAATCGGTTTTGAAATGAAGCGCTTATGAAATAATTGGTCATATTTTATTTTGGATACTCTGTTAAACGCTTAAATAACTCAGTAAAACCTTGTTTTGACCATTTTTTAATGGGGAAACCAGCTATTCCAATTTGTTTTTTATCAATTTGGCGGGCCCAGAAAAATTGATCTCCAATATGTGGAATGATCGCTTGTGGTTTTCCGCAACGGAATACACTATGGGTGGTACCTGAACCACCGTGGTGAATCACGGAACTAACCTTTGGAATTAAATAATCATAGGGTACCTCGGTTACTTGGTGTATGAATTTTGGTAGGTTTTCCGGAAGTTCAATTCCACCCCATGAGGTATTGATAATGGCCGCTTGATTAAATTGACTAAGTACATCCACAATATCTCTACCCACCACTTTTGGTTGGGAATTTACCATACTGCCAAAAGTGATGAATATAGGATTAGTATGCTCGTTCAAAAACGATTCTAATGATTCAGTGGGCCTCTGATGTTTTATTTTAATTCGTTCCCTAAATTGTGTGATCATGGCTTGTTTGGGCCAATAATGGGGTCTCGCAAATAAATCTGATGAGATCGCATACTCTACCTTAACCGTTTCATTGAAATACATTTTTAGTTCTTTCGATGTGAGTTGTATTCCATTTTCTTTGAGAAAGGATTTGCCGTAGCCCAAAATCGATTGATGTATCAAGGCCCTCTCCGCTAAGCGATACGTGAATAAATTCCACCATTTTGGTCCAGGAGACCCAAACCCAATGTGCGGTTCATCCTCGACTGGGTGAATTAAACACGGCATCGGACTTAAGATTTCAACATTCCTATGGTCTCGTATTGCCGAGATAATGGGGTAAATACACTTGATATGGGAGATGATTTTATCGGGATTAAAACTAGAAACGGCATGATGTTGATCCCGTATCATTTGTTGTTGAATCGGTTTTGTATGCTTCATCAGTTTTAACATGGTCTGAATTCTTGACCATCCACTTCCTACCTGACCAATGATTTTACGTACTTCTGGACTATCAATTAACTCGATAAAGCATTTATCTTGAGGATAAAACAACGGTGAAACCTCATGCGCAAGGGACTTGAATTGCACAGGAAAACAAAAGGCAACTTCATGACCTTCTTTGATTAGTCCCTCTCCTTTGGCCAAGAAAGGTTCCATGTCACCTCTACTTCCCAAGCTACATAACAAAATTTTGCTCATCGTGAATCCGTACAAGAATAAGAAGAGTTTTCTTGATTCATAGTCTAAAGCAGCACGAAGTTGTATTTTTGCGGCGTCTTTATGTACGAAAAGGAAATTTCCCAAAGGAAAACATTTGCAATTATATCGCATCCGGATGCGGGTAAGACCACATTAACTGAAAAATTCTTGCTATTTGGTGGTCAGATCCAGACAGCGGGTGCGGTGAAATCCAATAAGATTACCAAAAGTGCCGCTTCCGATTTTATGGAGATTGAGAAGCAGCGTGGTATTTCTGTGGCCACCTCGGTGATGACGTTTCCATACAAAGGGAAATGGGTAAATATTTTGGATACTCCTGGGCACAAGGACTTTGCCGAAGATACCTACCGCACATTAACAGCAGTTGACAGTGTTATTTTGGTCATTGATTGTGTAAAAGGGGTAGAGGAACAAACTAGACGACTAATGGAAGTTTGTCGGATGAGAAAAACCCCCGTGATCGTATTTATTAATAAAATGGATCGTGACGGTAAAGACCCATTTGACTTATTGGATGAAATCGAAGAAAATCTCAGTATCTCCGTGCACCCAATGAGTTGGCCGATTAACGGTGGCCGTGATTTTAAAGGAGTATATTTAATCCCTGATAAATCATTGAATCTGTTTGAAAGTAGCAAAACCAAAAAAGCAGATGAGTATATAGAAATTAAGGGTGTTGAAGATCCTTCATTACCCAATATGGTAGGTGAGGCCAATGCCGAAAAACTGAGGGAGGATGTCGAATTGGTTGACGGTGTATACGGAGAACTCGATTTGAATGATTACTTATCAGCGGATGTGGCTCCTGTTTTCTTTGGGTCTGCATTAAATAACTTCGGAATCCAAGAGATGTTAGACACATTTGTTGAGGTCGCTCCGAATCCATTACCGAGAATCACAGCGGAAAGAGAGGTTGATCCAACAGAAGAAAAATTCACGGGATTTATTTTTAAAATTCACGCCAATTTAGACCCAAGACACCGTGACAGAATTGCTTTTATACGTGTATGTAGTGGTAAATTTCAGAGAAATAAAGGATACAAACACACGCGTCTTGAAAAATCCCTGAAGTTCTCAAATCCTTATACATTCCTAGCAGATTCAAAGGAAGTAGCTGAGGCAGCTTATCCGGGTGATGTAGTGGGCCTTTACGATACGGGTAACTTTAAGATTGGTGATACGCTAACCGAAGGCGAAAAGCTTCAATTCAAGGGAATTCCGAGCTTTTCGCCGGAGATTTTCAGGGAGCTAATTAACCTTGATCCTATGAAAAGTAAGCAACTAGAAAAAGGGATACAGCAGTTAACCGATGAGGGACTTGCAAACCTATTTGTTCAGGAGTTGGGTAGTCGAAAATTTGTTGGTACGGTGGGAGAACTTCAGTTTGAGGTTTTACAATATAGATTGGAACACGAATATGGCGCAAAATGTCGATTTGAACCACGCGCCATTCATAAGGCTTGCTGGATGACAGGTGATGCGAATGAAATGAAGGAATTTATGAAATACAGACAGCAAAATATTGCTTACGACAAAGCACAGAATCCGGTATTTCTTGCTGAGACGGCTTTTATTCTTCGCACAGCCATGGATAAGCATCCAGACATCACTTTCCATTTAACATCGGAAGCACTTTAGGATTAAATAAAGTAGCCGTAAGCAATACCAAAAACCCAAGAGTTTTGCCAAGCATTGGTTCCGGGTTTTACTAAGTCCTTATCGTAAATAGCAATAAGGGTGTAGTTAAGGCTTAGGTATTTATTGATTTGAGTAGTTAAACTAAAGTCCAATCGGCTATCGAGTATAGCTGGGGCGGTTTGATAAGGTAGGAATCCAAGATAGTTGAGTTTCGCATTAAACATCTTTTTAGGTCCAAAGCTTTGTGATCCTCCCATTTGAACCTGTATTCCAAATTCGTTATCAATGTATGCTCCTCTTTCTACACGAGCAATTACACCTTCGTTTCGAAGGTCGTACAACTCTTGATTTATCACGTAGGTTTGTTTTAACGTGAGGTATCCCAAGCGGACAAAGTAATTTTTCAAAAACTTGTTTTCCGTTCCAAGTGCAAATTGTGTTTGACCTTGACTGAGAAAACTAGTCGTCATTTTGGCTAAATCTCTTCCGATTGAATCTTTGCTATAACTATATCCGGGTAACAATTGTGTCTGAAAATTCAAACCACCATATAAAGATAGTGTAGGGTATTCTTCAAAATCTAAACCAAGCTTGGAGTCGATAAACATGTTATCAATGTTCTTTCGATTTGACCAATAGAGATCACCACGGATGTCTTCTTGGCGATTGCTTACCAATCCTAGGTTTACTTTAAATTTATTATCCCAGCTTAGACGCTTCCATTTTAGGTTCGCACCAGCATTAACCAAGCCGGTAACCGTGATGTTATTGCTGTTACCACTACTCCAGTTGGGAGAAGAATTAGCTAGTGAAAAGTTGAGTTTGAATTCAGCACCATACTCCCAAACCTTTGCATTGATTGAATCTTGCTTGATATTCTTGAGCGCCGGATTCTCATCGTCGAATAAAGAAACCAATGAAAGTAGTGCCGCAAATAACATGAATGCAAAAATCCGAAGGAATGAGTGTTAATCAAAATAAAAAAGGTCAGTGATATACACCGACCTTTTCTGTAGACAATTATAAATGTTAGTCCTTTAGGACTTTCTCTACCAATTCTGCTGCTTCTTTCAGTACAATCGCAGAATGTACCTCTAAGCCAGACTCATCGATTACGCGTTTAGCTTCTTCAGCGTTGGTTCCTTGTAGTCGAACAATAATTGGAATATCAATATTACCAATCTTCTTGTATGCTTCTACAACACCATTAGCCACACGATCACAACGAACAATACCCCCGAATATATTAATCAAGATAGCCTTAACATTCGGATCACTCATGATGATACGGAATCCAGCTTCCACTGTTTCTGCGTTTGCAGTTCCTCCAACATCTAGGAAATTCGCAGGCTCTCCACCACTTAGTTTAATGATGTCCATTGTGGCCATGGCTAGTCCAGCACCGTTAACCATACAACCGACATTCCCATCCAATTTTACGTAGTTCAAGTTGTAATTACCAGCTTCAACTTCTGTAGGATCCTCTTCGGATAGATCACGCAATTCTGCAAAATTTTTGTGACGGAAAAGTGCGTTATCATCTAAACTCACTTTTGCATCAACGGCAATGATCTTATCATCGGATGTTTTTAGCACAGGATTGATTTCAAACATCGCAGAATCAGTTTCGTCATACGCACGGTATAATGCACTTACAAAGCGAACCATTTCTTTGAAGGCTGTTCCCTCAAGTCCTAAGTTGAAAGCAATCTTTCTTGCTTGGAAGGGCAATAATCCGGTTGCAGGATCAATCCATTCCTTGTGGATTTTCTCCGGAGTGCTTTCAGCGACTTCTTCGATATCCATACCACCTTCCGGGGTGTAGATGATTACATTTTGTTTCTTTTCTCTATCGAGTAAAACACTCATGTAGTACTCGTCTGGTTCATTCGGACCAGGATAGAATACGTCTTGCGCAACCAATACTTTGCTCACCAGTTTACCCGCTTCTCCCGTTTGGAGAGTAACCAAGGTGCCACCCAGCATATTATTTGCAATTTCAGCAGCATTTTCTGGAGATTTAGCAACCTGAACACCACGCTGCTCGCTTCCCATTATTTTACCTTTACCTCTACCACCTGCGTGGATCTGAGCTTTTACAACACACCAATCGCTGTTGAATTCGGTTTTAACTTTCTCAGCTGCTTCGCGAGCTTCTTCTGCATTTTTAGCTACGAAACCATTTTGAATCGCAACTCCGTATGATTTTAAGATTTCTTTGGCCTGATATTCGTGGATATTCATAGGATTATTTCAAATATTCGTTCTACCGATAGTGCCGCGAAATTAACTAACTTTGAATCCAATACCTTAAACATTCTGTTAAAAAGTGATTTCCTGTCGTAATATTTCTAAAGAGTTCTCTCAAGTTTCTGTTTTAAAGAACATAAGTCTTGAGGTGAAAGCCAAAGAAATAGTATGTATTACAGGAGAAAGTGGAGCGGGTAAAAGCACCTTGTTGCATATTGCGGGGACCCTTCTATCACCTAGCAGTGGAGAGCTAACAATTGCGGGGGAAGATGCTACTCAATTAAAGGGGAATAAACTTTCTGCGTTTAGGAATAAACACCTCGGATTCGTATTTCAGTTTCATCAGTTGATTGCAGAACTATCAGCAGTTGAAAATGCCATGTTACCCATGCTGATTGCTGGTCTGAAAAGGTCGACAGCAGAAAAAGAAGCAAAAGAACGACTCGCATACCTTGGATTAGAACACAGATTCAGTCACAAACCAGGGCAGCTTTCAGGCGGTGAGCAACAGCGGGTTTCAATTGCGCGTGCACTTGCAATGAAACCAAGTGTAATTTTAGCAGATGAACCGAGTGGTAATTTGGATTCAAAAAATGCCAAACATATCCATGAGCTATTTTTAAAAATGAGAGATGATTTTGATCTCACCTTTTTAATAGTCACTCATAATTTAGAACTCGCTCAGTTAGCTGATCGTCGTGTGGAACTTGCAGACGGGCGTATCAATGACCTCAATACTTAAGTTATGGGCAGTTCAGATGCACATAAAATCCTCAAGCAATTTTGGGGTTACGATGACTATCGAAAAGGTCAAATAGACATTATTCAAGCAATTTTAGCGAAGCAAAACATACTGGCATTACTACCCACAGGGGGTGGTAAAAGTATCTGTTTTCAGGTTCCGGGTTTAATTCTAGGTGGATTGACGATTGTCGTATCACCTCTTATTGCTTTGATGAAAGATCAGGTTGATGGTCTTCATGAACGAGGTATTGATGCAGCATTTTTAACCAGTGGGCAGGGATACAAAGAACAACGGATTATCATGGGAAATGCGCTGCAAGGACATTATTCCTTCTTGTATGTTTCACCGGAACGATTATCCTCTGTTTCTTTTCAGGAGTATTTACCCAACCTGGATATTCGCTTGTTGGTGATAGATGAAGCACATTGTATTTCAATGTGGGGAGCTGATTTTCGACCATCTTTTCGAAAAATTAAAGAAGTGTATCCCTTACTCGTAAAAAAGCCAGCAATTGCGGCTTTTACAGCTAGCGCTCCTCGTTGGATACAGGATGATATTTTAGAGGGATTAGCCTTAAAAAAAACGACCATATATCGTGGTGATTTCGGAAGAAGTAATTTGACATTTCGGGTTTTTAAGACATCGAATAAAATGCAAGTGTTACTTCAAGGTTTAAAGACAAATGAAGGATGTAGCATCGTATTTGCTGGAACGCGTAAACTAGTACAAGACATAGCTGATTGGTTGGGCAGAGAAGGTATTTCAACCCATTATTACCACGGAGGCCTTGATCGTGATTCAAGAGTGAAGCGCCAACAAGAGTGGATGAATAATAAAGTGCGAGTAATGGTCTGCACCAATGCTTTTGGGATGGGCGTTGATAAGCCCGATGTGAGAAATGTCTATCATGTATCGCCGAGTTCAACCCCCGAAGACTATTACCAAGAAGCGGGAAGAGCAGGAAGGGATGGTAAAGTTTCACAGTGTATTTTATTACACGACGAACAGGACTGGATACGCGCTGAAGAATTTATTGAAAAGCAACATCCCTCAGAAAAATCAATTTTTCGCGTGTATCATGCGGTCATGAATATTATTGGTGTTTCGCCAGGTTCTGGTGAAGGGCAAACCTATTCGTTAGACTGGGAAAATGCAGCCAAAAAATATAACATACCCACTACGGAGTTTTATTATTCCTTGCAAACTATTGAGAAATTAGGCTATTTGACTATGTCAGAAGGTTTGTTACAACCGTCTAGATTGATGTTTACAGCGGATCATACCGAAGTATATGATTTTAAAATCAGGTATGCCGCATTTCAGCCGGTGATTGATTTAGTTCTAAGATCCTACGGAGGTGTTTTTGAACGATTTGTAAATATCAACGAGTGGGAATTATCACGGTATTTACACATCTCAATGGAAGAAGTTAAAAAGTTGATAATAAAACTTCAGGCAGCTAGATTACTCGAATACACCCCCAAAACGACGGATCCCCTTATTACGCTGCTGGAACCACGTTCCATGTACCCAAAACCTAAACTTGCGTTTATGGAAGCCTTGAAGGAAAGAAGAATTAATTCTTTGATGAAGTTGAAGGAATACGCAACCAATGAGCAATGTAGATCATCATTTTGGGTGGAGTACTTTACAGGTGCCATTGAGAAAAGTTGTGGATCTTGCGATATTTGTCAGAGTAAGTACCCAACGGATATGGTTGCTATACAAAAGGATATTCTTCACAAAGTTCAAAATAACGAATGGGAGCTTCTGGATTTGATGGGCACTTTCCCAATTGAACAAAAGAAAAACTATGTCCGCACGTTGGAACTAATGCTAGATGATGGCATTTTGGAGAAAACTATATCGAATACGATACGATGCAGGGAGTAAAAATATACTGTACTGTTACCAATGATTTGGTAGGGGATCGGAGAATGATTCGAACGTGTGATTTTCTCGCATCACAAGGAGCTGATGTGACATTGGTTGGTCGTGTCTTGAAGGAGTCCGGACCCATTGAAAATCATAATTTCAACCAGCATAGAATCCAATGTTTTTTTACTCGTGGTAAGCTCTTTTACCTTGAGTACAACCTAAGGTTATTGCTTTTCCTATGGAACAAGAATTTACATGTCCTGTGCTCTGTTGATTTGGATACGGCCATTGCTGGTAGGGTGATAAGGCGTTTTAAAGCGATCAAATGGATAGTGGATTCTCATGAATGGTTTCCTTTTGTTCCAGAGGTTGAGAGGCGAAAAGTAATTCAGAAAATTTGGTTGTTGGTGGAGAGATCTGTGATGATTGAAGCAGATGAGGTGTATACCGTGGGCAATGAAATCGCTAGGTCGATGAAAGATAAATACGCGAGAGAAATTCATGTAGTGCGTAATATGCCGGAGGAAAAGAAAGTATCAAGTCATGGAGCAAAGCCAGTGGCATTAGAAAATATAAGCAAGGAATTTATTCTATATCAGGGAGCACTTAATGAGGCACGAGGCCTTGAACGTTTAATCCGTATCATGGAGCACATTCCATATGATTTGGTGCTCATTGGTGATGGTGATATTAAAGAAAAGTTAGAAAGGCAGGTCAATGAGCTTGACTTGAATAATCGTGTTCATTTTATTGGTTTCATCAGACCAGAGGAGTTAGGGCGTTATACTAAATGGGCGACTATTGGGTATAATGTTTCCGAACCTGTTTCGGAAAGTTATCGTCTTTCTCTGAATAATAAGTTTTTTGATTACGTGCATGCCGAGCTTCCATCCGTGATCAATGACTTTCCTGAATATCGACAATTGGTTCAAGAATTTCCTGTTGGAACCTTGGTAAAAGATGAAGACCATGAAATTATAAAAGTTTTAAATAATCTTTGGGACAATAGTCATGAGCTGAATCGTATGAAGCACTCATGTAGCAAAGCCAAGAAAGTTTGGAATTGGGAAAAAGAATCTGTGAATCTCTTGAAAATATATTCTGATGTCCTCAACCATTAAAAAAGTGCATATCGTGGCATTTGATTTGCCATTTCCACCGAATTACGGTGGTACTACAGATATGTATTACAAGTACAAGGCGCTGAAAGAGTTAAATATTGAAGTTGTACTTCATGTTTTTCTATACGGAGGTAAAAAACCAGCTGATGAACTCAAGAAGGTTGTATCAGAGTTACATTACTACCCGAGATTAAAGAAAAATCCATTTTGGGGTAAGAGGCCATATATCGTGCGTTCGAGAGAATCTAAAAAGCTACTGGAAAGATTATCAGCAGATCGTCACCCGATTTTATTCGAAGGCTTACATACAACGGCTTACATTAATCATCCGCTATTGGCCAACAAAGTAAAAATCGTGCGTGCACACAACGTTGAACACGATTATTATGAAGCACTTGCGCTTGCAGAAGAAAAATGGTGGAAGACCTTGTTCTTCAAAGGTGAAGCTAAGCGCCTGAAGGAGTATGAAAAGCAAGTGGGTCAATTTGCAGAAGGCATTGCCGCCATTTCTCCTATGGAACATCGTTACTTCGAGGGAGAGTACGGGAAGTCTACTTATGTCCCAGCCTTTCATTCAAACGATAAAGTAAGCAGCAAAATGGGAAATGGTGACTACATTTTATATCACGGTAATTTATCGGTACCTGAAAATCACCGAGCCGCACATTTTCTTGTCAAAGAGGTATTTTCACGTTTGAATGTACCTTGTGTTATTGCTGGTAGTCAGCCTCCTAAAAGCTTAATTAAATCGGTGGATTCCTTTTCGAACATTCGATTGATTGCGGATGTTCCAAGCGATGAGATTCTTGATCTCATAAGCAACGCCCATGCAAATGTGTTGGTCACATTTCAATCCACAGGTATTAAGCTTAAGCTGTTAAACTCACTATACCGTGGACGTTTCGTAGTAGCCAATAGACCTATGGTTGAGGAGACAGGCCTTGAAGATTTGTGCTTTGTTGGAAAAACACCTTCTGAACTAGTGGAGCATATAAAAGCGACATTTGAAAAGTCATTTGATGAGAATCAAAAACAACAACGTATAACCTTATTGAATCAGACGTTTGATAACCAGGTAAATGCCGAAAAACTTGTAAATATGTTGTTTAGCGACAGTATTTAATCATTCAAATCACTTGTTTTTCCAGTGGTATTAATATTTTCTTAAATTTGACTATGCGCAAAGCCGTATATATTTCGGGCACCTTCGGCGCCTCTATTTTTATATTGAGTGTGCTCTTTAAGTTATTGCATTTGCAAGGGGCGAATGTGTTACTGTTCACGGGTCTCATTTCAGCAGCGATTGTTTTTTTACCGCTTACTGCAATATATCTATACAAAAAGCGAAAAATATAGGTTGACGCTAGACTAGACATCGATATATGACTAGATTAAGACTATGCGTCTTGAGCCGAGGCTGTTGGAATAAAGTATTTTTGTTGTAATGTTTCGCGGACCCGTTATCTTTTTTCTGTTTATTTGGTGTGGGAACTTGCCCGGGCAAATGATACAAGATTCTATTGATCGGGTAGAGGAGGTTGTGATCACAGGCACTAAAACAGCTAAGAGAAAAACAGAATCCCCGGTTTTAGTTAATGTTATTTCCAATAAAACACTGAGTCAACTAAATACATGCAATGTTGCAGATGGTGCTCGATTTCAGCCCGGTTTGCGAGTGGAAAGTAATTGTCAGACATGTAATTACACCCAATTGAGAATAAATGGACTAATGGGTGGGTATTCACAAGTTCTAATAAATGGTAGACCCATTTTTAGTCCCATTACGGGTTTATATGGCTTAGAACAAATTCCCACAGAACAAATAAGCCGAATGGAGGTTATTCGAGGAGGAGGTTCATCGTTATATGGTTCAAGCGCAATTGGGGGAACGGTGAATATTTTACTCAAGGATCCCAATAAAAAGGGAGTAGATGTAACAAACCGAACACAAGTGATTGGCTCAAGCGCATTTGATCATTCAACAAATATCGGAGCGCAATGGGTCCCTGAAAATAAAAACTGGGGTGTTGGTCTTATTGGTAACATCCGACAACGTGATTATTATGATGCCAATGGAGATCAATTTTCGGAATTACCCAGACTAGAGCAATATGCGATTGGATTGTCCTCATTTTGGAAACCATCGAATAGATCACGAATCAATTTAAATGTATCTACTTTAAATGAATATCGGCATGGAGGGGATATGTTATTCATACCTGCAGAGGTTTCTAGACAAAGTGAAGAACGATATCAAGATGTGTGGATGGCCACATTAGATTACCGTTACGCTATTCGTCCAGAAAAAAGCGTAATCTCCATTTACAGCGCTTCACAAATTACCAATAGAAGACACTTTACAGGGGTGCGACCAGATTCACTGTCAGAATTGATAAGATACTTGGACCCCTTACCTAAAGGCAATTCCTTGGTTAGGTCCTCTCAAGTAGGCACTCAGTGGGATTTAAAGAATTCGGGTAAATTGGGTACTCATACTTTGACTCTAGGAACAGAATTTTTATGGGAAGATGTATACGATGAAATCAAAGCTTATCGGTATTTAATTGATCAAACGAGTCGTAATTGGGGCATTTTTCTACAAAGCGATTGGACAATCAAGCCTTCCTGGATGTTACTTACAGGTACTCGATTGGATTTTCATAATTTTATGTCGAGACCCAGGTTAAGCCCTAGAATAGCATTGCTCCATAAACATAGTAGAAATTCGCAATTTAGGTTAAGCTATGGTACCGGTTTTAGGGCCCCTCAAGCTTTTGATACGGATATGCATATAGCATTTGCAGGTGGAGGGATTTCTCGTATTGGGTTGGCGAATAATCTGCTGCCTGAAATTTCTTCTTCTTGGGGCTTAAGTTGGAATTACGATAAGCCGTTAAGAAATATGATTTTTGGTTTTACCCTTGACTTATTTCATACCAAATTGGATCGCGCGTTTTATTTGCGTTCTGTTGGTGAGGATATGTTTGGGGAAAGATTTTTAAAGGTGAACGGACAAGGCGCATTTGTGGAGGGAATTACTGTCGAGAGTAGATTGAATCTCTATGGGAAAGTTCAATGGGAGGCCGGGTTCACAGCTCAACGGAGTTTGTACGTAAATCCTGTAATTTGGATGGATGCAGTAAAACCTATGCGGTCTTTCATTCGAACACCAAATCTATACGGCTTTGCTAGACTTAATTGGTCTGTGACCAAGAACTCAACATTTGATTTAAATTATATTTATACGGGACAAATGTGGGTTCCACATTTTGCGGGTGCACCGGAACAAAGGGAAGATGAGATTATTATTTCAAATCCATTCCATGAAATTGGGTGTTCTATCCGTCGTGACATTCGTACCCAAACTGTTGGGCTATTTGCGATTACCTTAGGGGTTAAGAATGCTTTGAATTCATATCAACACGATTTTGATTCGGGTAAAAACAGGGACAGTAATTTTGTGTATGGCCCCGTCCAACCAAGGAGTGTGTTTTTCAGTGTAAACTGGAAATGGAATTAATCGATTTTGGTACTGAGCACCTTAGCCGTTCCGTTTAATAAGGGCTTACCATTATAGCTCATTACCCATTGAATACCTTTTGTGGCATTGGTAAGGAAGATTTCAGATGCGGAGTTGAGTTCTATTTCTGAAATGGGTCGTTCTTGTACTTCATATCCGTAGGATTTCGCTGCTTGGATAACTACTTTTCGCATCACACCATTTACACAATATTCAGATAAGGGTGGAGTTACGATGAAGTCACCAATTAATGCAAAAATATTACTGGATATGCATTCTGAAATGCGACCTTTTTCATTGAAGATAACCGCCTCATTCCAATTGTTTTCCTGTGCAAAGATCCCCGCCATCACATATAATAAACTCGACTGTGTTTTTAGTAAACTTAGGTAATTTTCATTTTTTGTTAACTCCTTGTAGTTTCCTAATGTCAGTCCTGTTTCGTTTAATTGGTATCCTTGTGTTTCAGCTTGTTGTAGCTCAATGAAATATTCGGTACGCGCATGTTTAGGTGTGTAAAAGCCTTCTCCTTCCCGAAAAAATGAAAGCCTAATTCGCGCCGATGACCATTTCTCATCATTGATTTTCTCCGTAATCAATTGCATTATTTCGTCAATTGATACGGGTAAAGTTGGCATCTTTAACAACGTAAGACTTTGTTTTATCCGCTCTACATGGTGATGAACATGCCGAATTGCGCCATTAAAATAAATTGCACTTTCAAAAAAACCATCGCCATAACGGTGGATTCTTGATCTGAAATCCATACTCGGTGAGGACTTTGCTGGATTGTGCCACTCGCCACCGTAAAAGTAAGCCGTACTCATGACCGTCTTTTGTAATGAAATGATAAATCCCCCTCTGAGATGACTAAGGAATCCAAGGTTATTTTATCGACTTTAAAAAAACGACGAAGGGGTTTGTCGTTTTCGTTGGTAGGAGTATAATCAAATTGAAGAATGCAAGCGTTTACGGTAGAGTCATAAATCACATCGAAAAGTCCTCTACTATGTTTGCTAAGAGCTTGAATATCATAACCGAATTTCCCATTTGCAAGGAACATCGTATCGCTCTCACTTAATCTCGCGAGGTACACGGAATTTTCGCGGTCTATTTCGTTTTTCTTCAGAATGGAAACATATGTCCATACACCATCCAATAAATCTACCGTTACCTCGCATTGCCATGCTAGGGTGTCCTTTGTTGAAAGCGTATTGGATTGGGCTTGAACGGTGGGAATGAGACCGAATCCCATAACAATAATCAAGGCTTTCAAGGTATTCTTCATGATTTTCTTTTTGCTAACTCATCTCTGATGCTTGCAGCTCGGTCATAATCTTCCTCGATAATGGCTTCTTGGAGCAGTCGATTGAGGTCCTCTGTGCTGAGATCGGCAAACTCATCATCTGACGGTTCATCTTCAACGCTTAGTTTGGAGAAAAATGATTCTACGTCATTTTCAGCTTCGTCCATCTCTTCTTCCTCTGAAATATCTTCTTCGTGATATCCCGCCTCATCAATGATTTCTTGAAGTACAAAAATGGGAGAATTATATTTCATGGCTAAGGCGATGGCATCGGATGTTCTTGAATCCATGGAATGCTCGATACCATCTTTAACGAAGTATATCGTTGAGTAATAAATTCCCTCCTCTAGCTTTTCAACACAGATTTCTTTTACGCCAACTTCAAACTTCTTAAGTGCAGAAACAAATAAGTCATGGGTAAGCGGTCTACTGGATTGAATGTTTTCCATCTCCATTGCGATGGACTGAGCTTCGATTGAGCCGATTAGTACGGGAAGTTGAATATTGGATGAAGGGTTGTGCAATACTAAGGTGTATGCACCATGAGAATGTGCAGGTAAAATATTCTTAATAAAGACTTCAACCCTACGTGTCATATTAGTTATCCAAAGCGTTAAGAAGAGTTGGTATTACCTCAAATGCATCACCAACAATTCCGTAGTCTGCGGCTTTGAAGAACGGGGCCTCAGGATCCTTGTTAATAGCTACAATTGTTTTACTTGAGCTTACCCCAGCAAGGTGTTGAATAGCGCCAGAAATACCTATAGCGATGTATAAATTTGGCTTGATTGTGATTCCTGTTTGCCCAACGTGTTCAGCGTGTGGTCTCCAACCCATATCACTTACCGGCTTAGAACAAGCGGTTGCGGCTCCCATTTTAGATGCGAGATCTTCAACCAGATTCCAATTTTCAGGCCCTTTCATTCCTCTTCCTGCTGAAACAACAATTTCTGCTTCCGTTAATGGAACTTGGCCAGTCGCTTTATCTGTTTTTGTAATTTCAATTTTGGAACTTTTCCCTTCAATATTTAACTCTTCTATGCTTGCTGCATTTCCACTGTTATCTAGGTCAAAGGTATTCGGTGTAAGGGCAAGTACTTTAACGGATCTTTTCAAGGACGTATGAGCAAAACCTTTTCCAGAAAATACGCCACGCTTTACAGAGAAACCATTGCTTAAAGCTGGGTGAGAAATCACATTACTTGCTACTGAGGCTCCAAGGGCAACTGAAATCCCAGGACTCATAGATTTACCTGTATAGGTGTTGGATAGTACCACCACGCTCGCATTGAGTTGTTTACAAGCTTCAGCAACCATAGATGTTGTTGAGTCGGCTGTAAACGTGTCGCCTGTATCAATGTTAACCACTCTGTCGGCACCGTAAACGCCAAGGTCAGCAGTACCATCAATATTGGAGAGAGTGAGTGCTATACACTCCGTTCCCATTTCGCTGGCAAGCTTTTTTCCATATGAGATGGCTTCAAAGGAGGATTTTTTATATTTCTGATTATCGATTTCAGCAAAAACTATTACAGACATGATTAGATTACTTTTAATTCGTTTTTAAGGATGTTGATTAATTCAGCGGCATTATCAGATTCAATCAATTGAACACCACTTTTGGTGGGAGGATTCTCGTACTTTTCGTATGAGGATGCCTTATCCATTTCTTTTGGTTCTAACACATTTAAGGGTTTTGAACGTGCGGCCATGATTCCACGCATGTTTGGAATGCGCGGTTCACAAAGATCTTTTTGCGCTGATGCTACACAGGGTGCAGACGCTGATAGGAACTCTCTGCCTCCATCAATATCGCGAACAAATTCGCATTTCCCGTCAGAATAATCGATTTCTGTAACTACGTTAATTGCCGGGATACCTAGTAATCCACCTAATAGTCCACAAACCAATCCTCCATTGTAGTCAATACTTTCACGACCTGTGAGAATCAAATCATAATCTCCAGCGATAGCTGCAATTTGTTCTGCAACGAATTGAGCATCTACAGCCTCAGCATCGATCCTAATCGCCTCATTGGCTCCCATTGATAAAGCTTTACGAATACTGGCTTCGTTTTCGGCAGGTCCAACATGAACCACGGTTACAGTTCCATTATTGGCTTCCGCAATTTCCAACCCACGGGTAATCGCGAGTTCATCGTAGGGATTGATGATAAACTGCACACCCTCTTTGTTGAGCTTGGTATCGTTATCGGTGAAGGTTATTTTTGTTGTGGTGTCGGGCACGACACTCATGCAAACTAATACTTTCATTACGTTCCTTTGATTTAAGCGCAAAACTACAAAAAATAAGACCAATTTTTGCTACGGAAATCAACGGTATTCGTAGTTTCGTAGAGTGACGAAAATTCATTTTATCGCAATGGGCGGGGCTGTAATGCATAATTTGGCGTTGGAGCTACTTGCTAAAGGTGACATAATCACGGGTAGTGATGATGAAATCTTTGACCCTGCTTTGAGTCGTCTTAAAGCTGCGGGTATTTTACCTGAAAAGTTCGGTTGGTACCCTGAAAAAATCAGCAATGACATTGACGCCGTTATTCTCGGCATGCATGCAAAACCAGATAATCCAGAACTACTGAAGGCCCGTCAGATCGGTATTCCCATCTATTCTTTTCCCGAATACGTCGCCAATCAATCGCTGAACAAAAAGCGGGTGGTTGTTGCGGGCAGTCATGGCAAAACTACCTGCACGGCTATGTTGATGCATATCCTCAAAGAAAATGAAGTGGATTTTGATTATCTGGTGGGTTCGATGATTCAAGGATACGACAGAATGGTGAAGCTGAGTGATGCAAAAATCATTCTCATTGAAGGGGATGAATATCTTTCTTCTCCATTAGATAGAAGGTCTAAGTTCTTACATTATAACCCTGATTTTTCCATGATTACAGGTGTCGCATGGGATCATATTAATGTGTTTCCAACATTTGATTCTTATTTAAGGACATTCAAGCAATTTATCACTTCAACACAACGAGGATTTTACTTTGCCAAGGATGAGCACCTAGTGGAATTGACCAAAGGTGCTGCAGGGTGGGGCTCCTACTCGGAAGAATGGCATCAATCTTTGGGTGGTGGAAGAACCCTGATCAAAACCAATCAAGGTGAATTCCAGATGCCCTTTTTTGGATTGCATAACATTCAAAATGCTTCAGGTGTAGTAAAACTAGCTTCTGAACTAGGCGTGTCAACCTCTTCGGCATGGGGCGCTTTAGAAAGTTTTCCAGGAACAGCCAAACGTTTGGAAGCGATTCACCAAGATGACAGACTTACGATATACAGAGATTTTGCTCACGCCCCTTCAAAGTTGGGTGCTACCGTTAATGCGGTCCGCAACGAATACAAAGAATCCGTTTTTACAGCGGTTTTTGAAGTTCATACATTTTCAAGTCTTCAAACTGGTTTTATGGAACATTACAAAGGGTTGATGTCCGAAGCAGATCAAGCTTATGTTTTATATGATCCGCATGTATTTGAGATGAAAGGGATGGAGGTGCCAAGTATTGAAAAAATAAGAAGTGCCTTTGGAGATGTAGATGTATTTTCAAACGCCAAGGAATTAGAAGAACTTGTGCATAAAGAAATACAACAAGCCAAAACCAAGGGTAATCATCAGGTTTTATTATGGATGAGCTCAGGCCAACTAGGCGGAATTAACCTTATTCCATGAGTACTATGGTGGCGTAAATTGCACTGAAAGCCTTATTTTTGAAGACTCATGACTGACATCCAACATCTACCCGAAATAGCACGCCAAGTAAGACGTGATATCCTTCGCATGGTTCATCGTGTAAATAGTGGCCATCCCGGAGGTTCTCTAGGATGTGCTGATTACCTCACAGCGCTGTACTTTCAATACATGAATCACAACCCAGAAAACTTTGATCCTAAAGGTAATGGGGAAGATGTGTTTGTAATGAGTAACGGGCATATCTCACCTGTTTTTTACAGTGTACTCGCTCGTTCAGGGTATTTTCCGGTAGACGAGTTAAATACATTTAGATTATTGAATACTAGATTACAAGGGCATCCGACGACTCACGAAGGTCTTCCAGGTGTTCGTGTGGCTACAGGCTCTCTTGGTCAAGGGTTAAGCGTTGCAGTAGGATTTGCTTTGCAAAAAAAGCTAGACGGTGATAAAAGTCGCGTTTTTGCCTTAACCGGTGACGGAGAATTGCAAGAAGGTCAAATATGGGAAGCGCTTATGTTTGCCGCTCACCACAAAGTCGATAATTTGATTGTTGCCGTGGATTTCAATAAACAACAGATAGATGGCAGCACCGGCGATGTTCTAGGTATTACTGAAGTTAAGAGCCGTTTTGCATCCTTTGGATGGACCACGCTCGAAATGGATGGCAACGATTGGGATGATATCCATCGATTATTGCCCAACGCCATAGATCAACTTGGTTGCGAGAAACCCGTGGTCATCATTATGAAAACAGAAATGGGACAAGGTGTTGACTTTATGATGGGTACACATGCATGGCATGGTAAAGCCCCCAATGACGAGCAACTTGAGAACGCGTTGAATCAATTGCCAGAAACCCAGTTCGGGGACTACTAAACACAATGAGAAAATTCCTTCTATACCTATTGATTACTGCATTAGCCGTAAAAGCAAATGCCCAAATGATCAATGCGTTTGAAGGACGTAAAACCCGAATTTTATTTCTTTTGGATGCGAGTGGTAGTATGCTTGCTGAAATGGAGGAGTCAAATCGATGGTCAGTGGCTGTTACGCTTCTTTCACGAATGGTAGATTCGCTCCGCGGGGTTAAAGATGTGGAGTTAGGACTCAGAGTTTTTGGGCATAATAAGCCTAATTCGATGAGAGATTGTCATGATACAAAGCTAGAGGTGCCTTTCGCTCCTTTCAATCATAAATCTTTTCGGAAAACCCTAAGAAGTATAAAGCCATTAGGATTTACCTCCATTACACAATCATTACTTGCTACAGAGGATGATTTTCCTAAGGATCCAACAGCCAGAAATGTGGTGATTATCATTACCGATGGAGTGGAGGAATGTCCAGGTGACCCATGTAAAGTGAGTAAGTTACTACAGAAAAAGGGCATTCTGCTGAGGCCCTTTATCGTAGGTCTGGGAACGGATGCTGAAGACTTTAGAAAGAGTTATTCTTGCGCAGGTAAGTATTATAATGCAGAAGGAATTGATCAATTCCATAAGGTGATTGGTGTTATTGTTCATCAAGTTCTTAATAACACATCTGTCCAAATTAACCTTTTAGATGAGCAAGGTAGGCCGACAGAAACGGATGTGCCTATCACGCTGTACGATGCAGACAACGGTGAAATAGTAGAGAACGTGGTGCATACCATGAATGGGAAAGGAATTCCTGATACCCTGTATCTAGATCCTCTGAGACGGTATAACATGGTGGTACATACGCTACCCAATAAATTGAAAAGAGAAATAGAGATTATTCCTGGTAGACATAATACCATTGCTTTGGAAACTCCAAGAGGTGATCTTTTTTTGAAGGTAGGAGGTATTACTAGTTACAGAAACCTACAAGCAATCGTGCGGAATCAACAAAGCTGCTCAACGGTTTATAATCAATCGTTTAATTCCAAGCAGAAATACTTAGCTGGATCATATGATCTAGAGGTACTAAGTACACCTCGATTGAGATTTAATGGAATAATGATTACCCAGAACAAAACCACTACGGTGGAAATTCCAGCCCCTGGAATGTTACAGTTACGCACGGGCAGAGATATTCAAGGGAGTATTTTCCAGAAGGTCAAAGGAGAAATGCAATGGGTAATGGATATTCCGAAAGAAGCAGGACGACATGAACTCATCATGCAGCCGGGAGAATACATTGCGGTGTATAGAGTAAAAAGCGAAACACGAACACTATACAGCAAGGAGAGAAACTTTAAAATATCTAGCGGGATAAATACTACGCTATCACTATAACTATATGAAAACTTTTGAAATATTGGTAAAAAAAGATACCCGAAGCGGTTTTGGGGATGCACTTTTAGAATTAGGAAATACCAATCCAGATGTGGTGGGTTTGTGCGCGGATTTAACAGGTTCGTTAACTATGCACCATTTCCAAAAAGCGCATCCAGATAGATTTTTTCAAGCGGGTATAGCCGAAGCCAATATGATGAGCGTTGCCGCTGGTTTGGCTTTGGGTGGAAAGATTCCTTTTACCGGAACGTTTGCCAATTTTTCTACTGGTCGTGTGTACGATCAAATCAGACAAAGTATTGCCTACTCAGGAGCAAATGTAAAAATTTGTGCCTCACATGCAGGTTTGACATTGGGTGAAGATGGTGCAACCCACCAAATACTCGAGGATATTGGACTCATGAAGATGTTGCCAGGAATGACAGTGATTAATCCTTGTGACTACAATCAAACCAAGCAGGCTACGTTAGCAATTGCCGACCATCAAGGCCCTGTTTATCTTCGTTTTGGAAGACCAAAATGGCCAGTATTCATATCGGAAGACACTCCCTTTGTTATTGGCAAGGCACTCATGCTGAACGAGGGTACAGACGTCTCTATTTTTGCAACGGGCCACATGGTCTGGAAAGCAATCAATGCAGGTCAGCAATTGGCTGAAAAAGGAATAAGCGCTGAAATTATAAATATCCATACCATCAAGCCCTTGGATGAAGAAGCGGTGATTGCATCAGCAAAGAAAACCGGTTGTGTGGTGACTGCAGAAGAGCATCAAATGAATGGAGGATTAGGTGATTCAATTGCGCAATTACTGTCGAGAACGATGCCTACACCATTAGAGATGGTGGCGGTAAACGATTCATTTGGCGAAAGCGGAAAACCAGAAGAGTTATTGGTTAAATACGGTTTGAACGATACCGATATTATTGAAGCTGCACAACGAGCGATAGGTAGAAAAGGTTAAAACCCTTCCCGTGTTGGGTTGTTCCATATAGGTACAGAGGTAATGAATACGCGGGAAATTATTGAACATTATGCCAAAACCGATGGCATACAAGATCTGCTCGGTTATTTAGGTGGTACGAAAACTGTACACGTTAAAGGGGTAAGTGGTTCAGGGTCGAATTTAATCAGCTCGGTTGTATTTGCTCAAACACAACGACCCATCCTTTTTTGCGCGCCAAACAAGGAACGCGCCCAATACATTAAAGCCGATTTAGAAAGCTTTTTAACTGGCCAAACCATTTACTTTTTGCCAGACTCCTTTCTTAAAGTATTTAATCACAATAGAGAAAATGCTATGGGTGTACAAGAGCGTATCGAAACGCTGAGTGCACTCAGAAAAAATAGCAACCGTATCGTTGTGACCTATGGCAGTGCTCTTTCCGAATGGGTGGTTCAAAAGGAAAGTTTAGATGAAAATACCTTTGAGATTGCCAAGGGTCAGCGTTTAGATATTGATTTCCTTCAAGAATTTCTTTACGACAACGGTTTTGAAAGAGAGGATTTTGTCTTTGAACCAGGGCAGTTTAGTATTCGTGGCGGAATCCTAGATTTATTTTCTTTTGCGCATCAACATCCTTTTCGATTAGAGTTAGATGGCGATATTATTGATAATATTCGGTCCTTTGATGTTAATACCCAGCTATCCATTAATGAAATAGCTCAATTTTCTTTGGTTCCTAAAGTAAAACAACCCAAGGAGGTAAGATCCTCGTTATTTGAGTATCTATCCTCAGAAACCTTATTGTTTTGGGAAAATCCACAAGATCAATTTGATGAGTTAACCAAGGCTTGGGAGCGAAATCTAAACGAGTTCCATCAAAACAAGGATGCCGAAGCACCTACGAAACATCCAAAAGAAACTTGGATGTTGCCAAATGAATGGGTTGAACAGGTTTCTAAGTTTAAACGGGTTCAATTTGGTGGCGAAAGACCTTCCGAAAACCATTATACTGTAGGATTTACCCAAGAACCGCAACCTAGATTTAACCGTAACATTGAGTTGCTTCAAGAATGGATTCTGAAAAACAAGGAATCTGGAATCAACACCCTAGTATTTAGTGATAATAATCGACAAATAGAACGCCTTCAGGTTTTGTTGAAAGACCGGTCAATTGATGAGGCCTTCAAGCCTGTTTATGTTGGCCTTTTTGAGGGCTTTATGGATCGAAATACAAATATTGCCTGTATAACAGAACATCAGTTATTCGAAAAGTATTACAAACCCAAATCTCGAAATAAATTCGCTGGAAGTGCTTCCATTACACTACGTGAGCTTCGTAATCTTCAACCAGGAGATTTTATTACACATATCGATCACGGAATCGGAAAATTTGCGGGTTTGGAGAGTATGGATGTTAAAGGAGTGAAACAAGAAGTATTACGAATTGTATACCGCGATAATGATCTGCTGTATGTATCCGTTAACAGTCTGCACAAGATAAGTAAATACACGGGGAAGGAAGGGACGCTTCCAAAGCTGCATAAACTAGGATCTGGTTCTTGGGAAAAACAAAAGAGAACCACGAAAAAGAAGGTTAAGGATATTGCTCGTGATTTAATCCATTTATACGCAAAACGGAAGCAAGAAAAAGGATTTGCATTCGCTGAAGACAACTATTTACAAATAGAGTTAGAGGCAAGTTTTTTCTATGAGGATACACCGGACCAAGCCAAAGCTATAGAGCAGGTCAAAGGAGACATGGAAAATACCCAACCCATGGATCGTTTGGTTTGTGGGGATGTGGGATTTGGAAAAACAGAAGTAGCCATGCGAGCGGCATTTAAGGCGGTCAATGATTCCAAGCAGGTAGCTGTGTTGGTGCCCACAACCATTTTAGCTCAGCAACACTATCGTACGTTTATTAAGCGATTTAAAGGGTTTCCAGTTAACATAGATTATCTAAACCGATTCAAATCTGCTAAAGATCAAAAGGAAGTTATACGAAAACTAAAAACAGGGGAGATTGACGTCATAATTGGTACGCATCGCTTAATTGGTAAAGATATTTCTTTTAAAGATCTTGGCTTATTAATCATAGATGAAGAACAGAAATTTGGAGTAGGGGCAAAAGAGAAATTAAAAGGGCTGCGGGTAAATGTAGACACGCTAACCTTAACAGCAACACCCATACCAAGAACCCTTCATTTTAGTTTAATGGGGGCTCGCGATTTGAGTATCATTAACACACCACCACCAAATAGGCAACCTGTGCATACTGAATTATCGGTCTTTTCTAAGGATATAGTTGCAAAAGCTGTAAGCGAAGAAATTCAACGAGGAGGTCAAGTGTTTATGGTGCATAATCGAGTGCGAGATATTCATGAACTAGCGGCTTTGGTGGAAAGAGAAGTCCCAGAGGCCCGAGTTTGTGTGGCACACGGTCAAATGGAAGGTCACGAACTAGAAGATGTAATGGTACGTTTTGTAGAGGCTGAATATGATGTGTTGGTTGCTACAAGTATCATAGAAAGTGGATTGGATATCCCGAATGCTAATACCATCATTATTAATAATGCGCATATGTTTGGCTTATCCGATCTCCACCAAATGAGAGGAAGGGTAGGACGGTCAAATATCAAAGCCTTTTGTTACTTATTAAGCCCACCTCTGTCTGGTTTACCGGATGATTCTAAGAAAAGATTAAGGACGCTTGAAGAATACGCCGATTTAGGTAGCGGATTTCAGGTCGCTATGCGGGATTTAGATATACGTGGTGCGGGTAATTTACTCGGGGCAGAGCAGAGTGGTTTTATCGCAGATATGGGCTTTGATATGTATCATAAAATTTTAGATGAAGCCGTTCAAGAATTGAAGCAAGAAGAATTTTTGGATTTGTTCGAAAATGAGGAAGAAAAGATAGATAGCCGTGATTGTCAGATTGACACTCATTTTGAAATATTAATACCGTCTGAGTACATCGCGCAAACATCGGAGAGGATAAGCTTATATAGCGAGCTCTCCAATATCAAAACAGAATTGGCTTTACGCGAATTTCAAAATGAATTAAAAGATAGATTTGGAAATCCACCATCTCAGGTTTTGGCCTTGATGGATTCGGTTCGATTAAAATGGGTAGCTCAATCATTGGGTTTAGAAAAGGTAGCATTAACGCAAACAAAAATGCGCTGTTTTTTTCCCGGAGATCCCAATGCCCCTGTTTATCAAACCGAGGCCTTTAATTTCTTAATTGGAAAAGTTGCGGGGGATAATCGACGATACAATGCAAAACAAACAGATAAAGCCTTTATTATCGAGGTGATCGGGGTTACCGATGTATTTCAAGCTTTATATGAATTAAACGATTGGAAGAATGCACTTCACTCAAAAATTACAGTTGAAGAATAAACTTATACTTCTATTAACATGTTGGATACAAAATACTATGGGTCAATCATTGCCTAAATATAATACGGAGTTAAGGTTTATAAAGGGAGTAGACTCTCTTATAGGTTGGAAAGGAAACCCACTAAATAAAGGTCGATATGTGAATCACGAGTTTCCCATGACCAATTCATTTACTGATGTGTGGAAATGGAAGAAAAAAAAGAATCCCTATGAAACAGTTAAGAAGAAGGATACTTTTCAATTGCCCGTGGCATCAGATTTAACAAGTATTCTGGACTCAAATAAAGATGGTATTTTTTGGCTAGGTCATGCCACCTTTGTTATTCGATTTGGTGGAAGACAGTTCATCACAGATCCGGTATTCAATAAAGCCACTGTAGTCAAAAGAGAATCTCCGATACCTATTGACCCCAAATTATTACCTGAAACCCATACAATTTTGATGTCTCATGATCATCGTGACCATTGTGATAAAACGTCCCTCAGAAAGCTCAAAATGTGGAACCCGAAGATTAACTACTATTCAGGTTTGAATATGAGTAAGCTACTAGGTAAATTCTTAAATGGGAGTCCAGGACAAGTTGCGGGATGGTATCAACAATATAAGACAGATGGTTTTGAATTGTATTTTTTACCAACCAGACATTGGAGTAAAAGATCACTAAATGATACTAATAAAAGACTTTGGGGTAGCTTCATTCTAAAGATTAACGGGGTGTGTATCTATTTTGGAGGTGATTCAGGTTATGGATCTCATTACAAAGACATTGCAAAATTATTCCCGGAGATAGATTATGCGATATTGGGAATTGGTGCATATGAACCAGAATGGTTTATGGAGTCTAATCATTCATCTCCAGAGAAAGCTTATCAGGCATTCCTTGATTTAGGCGCAAAATATTTGATTCCCATGCATTACGGTACATTCGATCTCAGTGATGAACCTATCGGAAAACCACAAGAAGTATTGGAATCAATTAAAATAAAAAAAGGGGATGACCGTGTAATTATCCCTCAATTAGGTGGGAATCTATTCACTGATCCTTAGCGTTTTATTAACGCTTCGAGTTGTTTCTTCTTATCCTCGTATAAGGTTTTTATTTGATTAGATTTTGTCTGGGATGCTTCTGAGGATTTTTTTGTTATTACTTCAATTCCGGACTCCTTTTCTTCGACTAAAACTTCCGATTGATTGTCCTTTCTGGAATTAGTTGGGGTCAAATATTTTTCTTGGATACTGATTGAATCATTCTGAACTGTATTAGTTGGAACGGGCAATGTGGTTGAGTCTGTGGTTGATACCTCGGGCATCTCGAGTTCCTTTCCATCTAAAATATTGTCTTGAGATGTCCAAATAGTATCAGATTTCATTTCCTCATTATTCAAGGCCATTGTATCATCTGATGCTGAACCATTATCGTGCATTAGTTCTTCTTCCAGAGATGTTGCTTCAGTTATGTCATCCTCCGCCGGTTCATCGTAGTACATAGAACCTCCCAAGAAGCCATAAGGACAACCGTCATTACTAATGACACCGTAGTCTTTGTAACAACTATCGCGTTTATCTGGCACCATATCATTATCGCGATCCTTCCATGTGCCAATATTAATATTCATGCCGAGCATCGCAGTAACAGAATTACTGGAACCGTATGAAGCGACTCCCAGTACATCTTGGACGCTCGCGTGTATTTGTATTGGACCTAAATTCAAACTAAAACCAGCTCCTAAACGGTGGGCAGCGTTATTGAAGTCATAGTATGAATAACTAAATCTTAGATCAATAAATTCGCCAATTTCTTGATGGGCAGTACCTCCAACAAAACCACGATCTCCTTGTACCCCAAAGCCATAACCACCAATTAATTGTAGGTAGGTTCGTGGGGTGATAAAATACTCAGCACCTAAAATATAACGGGGGTGAAGGGTAGTGGTGTACTCGTTGATTTTCCCGGATTGTAAATCAAATTTACTCTGAATAGTGTCTTGCAGTTGTTGAATTACCCCATCATTTAGGTTGCTGATTTGATTGGTGTCGAGGCCGTTCCAAACCCATGTGATGGGATTCATTTTAATTTCCTGAGCTCCTGTATTCCAAGTGATGGATCCGATGTTTTGAACGGAACCGGAAAAACGTAAATGTTCATTCATTCTGTAAACTGCTCCAAACCCAATATTTAAGCCTCGGTTGGTCCCGAAGCCTATATTTCCCAAACCGTCTTGAATGGCCTGATTAAGATCATAGGCAGAATCCGTTATCGCTCTTTCTAAGTCTCCACCCAATAAAGAAGCTTTACCATCGATTTGGCCTTCAATGCCCAGTTGATAAATACTAGCGACACCTGTATCGGTTTGAATATTAAAACGACCATCGTAAATGCCCACATCGGCGATTCCGTTAATGATTCCAACATTAACACCTGCTGACCATTCATTGTTGATTTGGCGACCATATGAGAGGGTGTTTTGAACATAACTTCTCAATCGACTGCCAGAAAAATCTATTTGAGCATCGTTTTCAACGAATGCTCCATTTCCGAAGAAAGCAAGTCCCAATAAATCTTTGGGTAATCGAACAGATGCCTCGTTAATTACCGATGAATTGACCGAGAAATAACTTTTGGCACTTCGAAATCCGAAATGGAATAAATTGATTGCTGTTAGGTTATCAATACCTATTTGTTTCTCTTTTTCGTTGATGAGTCGAGCTACGGTTTGGGTATTGGTTTCGGTTGAATTAAACCAAGAATTTAAGTTTCCACCTACGAGAGAGACGTTCTCGTTTAGCCCAAAACCAAGGCTGACTTTGTACTGTGGTAGGAAACCCGGATTCCGTAGGTGTGATTGACTTAGATGACGATTATTATAATCGAAAAACGGTTGCGCCTTAATAAGTGAAGTAGATAAGAAGGTGACAGCGATGATTAAACGTTGCATAATGTTGATCTTCATGATTTTTCTCTACTTTAATTATAAACTTCCTTCGTAAATAGCTCTGAATGCCAGTGTAATATCTAATGTGCAGCTAGTAAAAATACTAACCGGAACATTGCCTTTATCGTAACTATTGAAATTAGTTCGAATCAGTATGTTCTCACATTTTAAAGCATTCAATTTATCCAACATCTCTGCCGTCATTAAGAATGTGGTCATGTTTTCTGCAGAGCTCGTGATTTGACCTTGATTATCAACAACCGCAGACTCCAGCAATGTTACATCCACCAACGAATCAATTGTGTTATACTGAGCATCTGTAAAGATTAAGTCTAGCGAACCACCTAATGGGAATCCATTCATGGTCTTGATTTTAAGCTCTAATAAATCAAAATCTTCTAATCCCTGCAGGGTCGCTCCGTTTGGAATCGTATCAATATATGAGAAGTTTTTAGAAGTAAATGTCATAGGGATATCTGCTGCAAAACCTAGATTAATGGCACTGGCTTGAGTGATGTGGTTATCAAAGCCCGTAAACCCATCTGGGTTCATGATCGCCTGTCCTTTGATATTAAAAGTGGTCGCTGGCATTCCCAAGCACTCTACAATGTCAGAATTATCCTTGTTAATACTAAAGGTTTCTGCTTTAACCGTTCCTCTCTCTCCGATTGAAGGGAATGGAAAATTCATATTCGGTGCATTCATCGGTAATTCTTGGGCATTTTCATCTTTTGCCGTTATATCTAGCTTTACTAAGATTGGAATCCCAAATGAATTGGTTACAAATATTTCCATTTTTGGGTTTTCCATGGTGATTCCACGGCCAAGTTCAGCTAACTGACTAACATCTAAATCGTCAATGGATATATCAAAAGTATCTTGCCCGAGGTATCCATCTAGGTATTCGAATTCTGCTGTGGAAGCATCAAATTCAATGGAAATGAAATCCGAGGAGTCAAACTTCACCAAGCCATTACTTGCCTCTATTTGTGTAGCTACCGATACTCTCAGAATATTGTGGTCCTTTAGAGGATCAGACCCTAAATAAATATTCGCATTACTTAAATCCATTTCAGAATTTACGGTGCCTGTTGATGCACTCACGTTTAAGGGAGATAGCGAATTCCCACCGCGGCTCGCATCGGGTAGACTGATGTCTATACCCACCTTGGTATTAAAAGTGGAAGTAGTAACAACAGGGAGGTTCGCGGTTCCGAACTCTATGTTTTTTAACATAGCATCTACACTTGGATCAGATAAGTCGATACTGAGTGTTTCAGTAGGAATGGTTTGTGCAGGTAGTTGGGCTTTACCACCAATACAAGTTAAACCCGAGTAGGTAACATTGATTTTTAATTCATCTGTAAGATCAATAAGTACGGAGTCCTGACTTTTTGAAAAAAGGACATTTGGCACGGGATAACCCAATTTGTTACTCAAGGTTCTACCACCTATGTTAATGCTGTCTTTAGCCGCAGCCATTGATGGTACATTGTTGAACTTTGCGGTCCCCAAAAGAACGGGATTTGCCAATGTGACACTGTCGTATATCTCTATTTCTAAGTTGCTAAGTTCTGTAGGGAATTCGTTGATGATGGTTAACACCAAATGCCCCTTGGATAACTTTAAGTACTCATAATCATTGCTTTCTGTTAGGGCACTGACATCTGTGTTACCTGCAACGAATTCCGGGAATGTATCTTTTTTTCCATCCATGAAACTCATTAAGTCTTTTTTCTGTTGGGTGGCACCTTTCAACAAGTTATTTAGAGAAATAGAGGAGTATATTTCTTTTCCTACAAAATTGAGGGTGCCAATCGAGAACTTGGAAGAGTTTTTTCCCAAATAAATATTTTTAAAAATTTTATTGGCATCCATATTGAAAACAGAGTCTTGCATGAAAGTGAGCCTGATCAAGCCGTTTGGATCGTACTTGATGATGCTGTCTTCTTTTAGGAGTTCACCCGCTCTGATTTTTGCATTAGCCAAAGGGGTTAATACCTCTGGCTTTAGTTTGAGGTTAGAGTATTTATTAAAATCAACGGTGTTTTTTTTGCATGAACCGAGGGCAACTATTAGTAGTAATATTAAAGTAAGTTGTTTCATAAATTGAATATTATACGGGTGCAAAGTTAAGTTAAACCTTGCTTATAGAAATTATTTTAGAGTAAGCCTCTGCAGAGTTATTTGAGAAATAAGGTCCATGTTACATGCTCACTTTAAAAATAGGCTTAAGCCAATTATATTCGTGAAACATTCAAATACATGAAAATTTCACCTCAACATTTAAAACTGAAATTCCCAGATATTGATCCTGAGTTGCTGGATAAAATTTCCGAACACAGCGAGGTTCGAGAAATACCGAAAGATGAGGTTATAGTTCGAACAGGTCAGCATTTGACTTCGGCGATGATTGTGCTAAGTGGAGCAGTTAAGATTTACCGAGAAGGTGATGATGGTGGTGAGTTTCTCTTGTATTATTTACAAAATGGTCAAGCTTGCGCCATGTCAATGTCTTGTTTGAGGCATCAAGAAAAAAGTGAAGTGATGGGCGTAGCCGTAGAAGATTCAGAAATTCTTATGATTCCCATGGCAAAAGTAAATGAATGGGTACGAGAGTATCGCTCCTGGCAAGAATTTGTAATCAACACTTACCGTAACCGATTTGAGGAAGTATTATCTGTACTCGATAGTGTGGCCTTCAGAGGTATGGACGAAAGATTAGAATTCTATCTTAAAAAAGAAGCAGATAAAACGAACAGCAGCAGTTTGAATATATCTCATCAGAGTATAGCAAATGACTTAAATACCTCCCGAGAGGTAATTTCGCGACTACTCAAAAAAATGGAGCAACGTGGATTTGTTGCGTTGCAGAGGAATAAAATTGATCTATTGGGAGAAAGTTAATCTTCCCAATTTCGCCATTCCTTAGACTGTTCAAAAACCGAGTATATGATCTTCTTCTCGGATTCATCGAACTCTTTGTTTCTTCTTACCATCATTAGGTGGGCTGTTTTTTCCATTTGCGGAAGTTTGTGAGTAGTAAACCCGTTTGCTCCGCCCCAAGAGAAATCAGGAACAAATTGCCTAGGGAATCCAGATCCATAAATATTACAACCAACACCCACAACCGTACCGGTATTAAACATGGTATTGATTCCACACTTACTGTGATCACCCATGATTAAGCCACAAAATTGTTCTCCGCTTCTTTCAAAGCGGCTGGTGCGATAGTTCCATACCTTTACCTGGTCGTACGTGTTTTTTAGATTAGAACAGTTGCTATCTGCCCCTATATTACACCATTCACCCAATACAGCATTCCCTAGGAACCCATCATGTCCTTTATTGCTATAACCCTGCATTACCACATTATTGAGTTCTCCACCGACATTGCAGTAGGGTCCGAGAGCGGTGTTTGAGTATATCTTGCTAGCCATTTTTACATTGCTACCTTCTCCCATCGCAAAAGGCCCCCGGATAATACTTCCTTCCATTATTTGTGCGTTTTTACCAATGTAAATAGGACCATCGGTGGTATTGAAAATACAACATTCAGCCTTACTACCTTCCTCCATGAATACCGGATGACTCCCAATTATTGTATTAGTAGAAGAAATATCTAAACTTCTCCTCCCAACGGTAATGGATGAAAAATCGGAGATTATCTGCTCTCCCGCAAACTTGAAAATGTGAAATGGTCTATCTACAAAGGATACTTTATAATCAACCATGGTTTTCTTCGATCCATTCCCTCTGCTGGCGATAATTCTTTCATCCACCTCAAGGGCTTGATCATCCTGTAGTTGCAGTATGGATTTTACTAGTACTTCGGTTGGAAGCGCATGGGCATTTATTTGAAGGTCTGCTGTTTTTGAAATAGGTACGAATTTTTCATGCAAATAATCTCGCGTCTCATGAATCACTTCAGCGTTTAAAAGGCTCGACCATTTTTCCGCAATGGTCATGATTCCAACTCTAAGTTCTCCAACAGGTCGTGTTGCAGATAATGGCCAAAGGTCAAGACCTTCGTTTTCTTCAAACAGCGCGATTAGCATATTCAAAAATAGTAGGTTTTTTGGGCACAAAAAAAGCCCTCTTTAAGAGGGCTTCTAACACAAAATGTGTTTTATTACTTTTTAGCGTAACGCTTTCTAAATTTATCGATACGACCAGCAGTATCCACCAAGTTTTGTTTACCTGTGTAGAAGGGATGAGAAGCTGAAGAAATCTCCAACTTAAATAACGGATACTCGTTACCATCTTCCCATTTGATGGTTTCCTTGGTTTCAACACAACTATGGGTAACAAACGCATAGTCACAGCTCATATCCTTAAATACTACTTTACGGTAATTGCTTGGATGTATATCGCTTTTCATTATTCTTTCTTTTTAAAAGGAATGCAAAAGTAATGCAGGAATTTCTTTTATGCAATGGAATTTCAAAATGATTTAATCTCCGAGACCATCAACCTTTAAATCACCACCCGTATTGGAGGAGTTTTGTGTTTTTTGTTTGCAATTGAAAAGGGTAGAAAGGTCAATTCCCTCTGGAACCTCAAAAGGTTCTGCAACAAATGGATCTTTTTTATCTTGTTGCAAACTCTGCATAAAATGTCCAAAAATGGGGAGTGCCATTTTCCCGCCTTGCCCCCAATAAGAAGTTCTAACCCGAACAGTGGGATCGTCCGCTCCAACCCAAGTAGCGCAAACCAAGTTCTTGGTTACTCCCATAAACCAACCATCAGCAGCACCTTGTGTAGTACCTGTTTTACCTCCAATATCGCCTTCCAGTTCAAATCGATTCTTCATCCCATAACCTGTTCCTCTTTCTACTACTCTTTTGAGTAGCTGTAAAACGGTGAATGCATTTTCTTCGCTTAATACCTGATCGTGCCGTGGAAGTTCAAATTCTTCGATAACGTTACCGTCCTTATCTTCAATTCGAGTTAGATAACTCGGTTCTATCCACATCCCTTTATTGACGAATGCCGAATAAGCCGAAGCCATTTCAAATGGAGATAATTCTACCGTTCCCAAACAAATGGAAGGTACCCTTGGAATTTGATCCTTATCTATACCAACCCTTTCAGCAAACTGAACCACTAAATCCGGTCCGTTTTCTCCCAAAGACTTCATGACCTGGGCGGTTAGGAGATTGTCTGACAGGGCTAAGCCTTTCCATATAGGCCAAACACCACCTTCTTTTCCGTCAAAATTTTTCGGTGACCACATTTTGCCTCCAGAAACGAATACCGTTCGTTCTCTGGGAAACGTGGTGCATGGGTTGTATTTATTTATATCAATGGCGGTTGCGTACACCAATGGCTTAAATGTAGAACCAACTTGCCGTTTTGCTCTGCGATTTACATGGTCGTATTTGAAGTAACGATGGTTGATTCCGCCTACCCAGGCTTTTACATGTCCTGTACTTGGTTCTAAAGCGATGAAACCAGCGTGTAAAATCTTTTTTATATACGACATAGAGTCAAATGGGCTCATGGTCGTGTCCTTATCTCCACTCCAAGTGAAAACGGTCATTTTTACCGGTTTTTTTAATTCAGCGATACACTTTTCATGCGATAACCCTTGAGAACGTAATCCTGTGTATCTGGAAGTTCTCCGAAGTGCATTTTCGATAAAATTGGGAATAACTGCACGATTACTGATGTAACGCCAAGGTTTTGCATTTCCCCAAGATTTAAAAAATTGTTTTTGGAAACCCTCAAGATGCCTGCCAATGGCTTTTTCTGCCTTTTGTTGCATTCGGCTATCAATAGTGGTGTAGATTTTTAATCCGCTTCGGTAAAGGTTATATCCGTGTGACTTACACCATGATTTAAGTTCGTTACCTACATGCGTTTTGAAATAAGGCGCCATGCCCAAACTTGATGCAGGTCTGTAATTCAGAACAATATCCTTTTCCTTTATTGATTCAAAGCTATCTTTGGGTAAGTATTGGTATTTGTTCATCTGCGAAAGAACAATGTTGCGTCTCTCTTTCGACTTCTCAGGATTATATTTTGGGTTGAATCGAGAATTAGCCTTAAGCATACCCACTAGAACAGCAGCTTCTTGTACTTCGAGTTCTACTGGTTTCTTATTAAAAAACTCTTTAGATGCTGCTTCAATACCAAAAGAGATCCCTGAGAAGGGAACAGTATTAAGGTACATTACCAATATTTCATTTTTAGTATATCGTTTTTCCAATTCCACGGCAATTACCCATTCTTTGAACTTTTGGATTATACGACCCATTTTCCCACTTGGAACATCAAAGCGATTGAATAAATTCTTAGCCAACTGTTGAGAAATTGTGCTAGCACCCCCATCTCCTCCAAATGAGGCTGCCGCGCGAATTAATCCTCGAAGATCAATTCCAGAATGGCTGTAAAAACGAACATCCTCGGTAGCAATAAGTGCGTTGTAAACATTATGACTAATATCCTCATAACCTACATTGGTTCTGTTTTCAAGGAAAAATTTACCAATAACGACACCATCGCTGCTAATGATCTCTGAGCTCAATGAATTCTTAGGGTTCTCCAGGTCTTCAACCTCGGGCATTTCTCCCAACAAGCCATATGAAACACCTACAAAAAATACAAACCCCACTAAAAAAAGGGAGAAATAGGCAAGCCAAAGTTTAGGATAAAATTTCATAAGGTGATGATAGTATTTACTCAAATATACAAATACTCTCGCGCATCAAGTTGCTCTGCTTGATTAAGGATATTGCCTTTGGTACCAATCGATGTATTCTCCCGCTTCCTGTTTTATTAAAATGCTTTGAAGATTCGCAGGTTGAATGGCAACCACCGAATAATTTGAAACGCCACGGCTGTTGAATAATGATTGCTGTTTCCTCAAATATCTCATGTAGAACAGCGCTTTATCGTTGTCAGGGAAATTCTCCACGATGAGTAAATACTCTTCATTTAAAGCAAGTGTTCTACCCAAAACCAACTTATCAAATGAAAAATCTTTTTTATTCAAATCAGAGATCATGGCCTTCACCATATTTTTATTCGCTGATTTCGGAATGATAATAGCCACTTGTAAAGGGATGGTTTTATCGTAGATTGTGAAAGATACACTTTGTTGAAGTAAAGTGTCGGACGACAAGTCAGACACCGTGTTTCGTTCCGTTAATAAACGTATTAAGTCTTTTGCTTTTTCAGACGCATCGGTATTAGGGTAATCTAGCGGAAGTTGTTCAAGGTATGGTATCGCTTTGGCGCTATCCGTCTTTAACATACATAATGCGTATAGATAGTCAAATCTCGGCTGAAGGGCATTCCCTGAGTAACTGTAATCGGTTGCTAGTTTGATTTTCTTGGCACTCTTGTAATCACCTTGTTGGAAAGCCATCGACATAGAATCGAATTTTTTCTGAATAATTTGGCTTCCAGCTATTTGGCTCTTGCGTATGTTTTTAAGGGCTTCCGGGTTTTCTAGCATCTTCACATAAATGCTTTCGGGGAATTTGCGTTTGAGTGTGTCTTGATGAAGTTTTGCCAACGTAGGTCTTCCTACCAAACGATTCAATTTTACCAATTCATAAAATGCCTGAGGCAAATATTTTGAGGTATCAAAACGGGAAACCAGTTGTTCAAATTGAGATACTGCTGTAGGATATTCGGCTAGTCTTTCTTTATAGATGTTTGCGGATTCGAATAAAGCAATCTCAACCTCTTTTAACATTTCCAGTTGTTTTTTCTTCTTGAACGGAATACCACGGTAATACTTTTGGTCTTCCTTAGGAACGTCTTTTAAGAATTCTTGATTCGAATTATCTGTGAATTGAGGATCTGAGGTATTCGAAGTACTGTCTTTTGGGTCGCTATTGGTACCCGGAGAATTTGGGTTGTTATTATTAAGTGCTTGGTTGCTCTGCATTTTTGAGGCATACTTCCAATAATCTGAATTAGATCGATTGCCCCACTTTCGCTTGAATTCATTTTTGCCGTTTTTACGCGTTATAACATTATAGAACGGGAAGGTACTTCCTCCTGCACCTCCTCCCATAGCAGGCAAAGAAGGCATATTGGTATTGCCAGGCATGTTTCCAGCACCGAAAGGTCGATTGGAAGAATTATTGTTGTATTGCTGATTAGCCAGAGCTTTTTTGATGCGTTCGGCGGATTCTTTTTCAGCCTTTTTCTGAGCTTTAATGACACGATCTCTAAATCGTTCGTCGTTTGCCATCCGAATGAGGGAGTCGTTTTGTTTGATGGTTACTAAATGACCTAAAAGTTCAGAAAGGATTTCGTTTCGCTTTAAAATACTCTCAAAATTTGGATGTGTTTCATCTAAAACACGAAAGGCCGAGTCGTAATATTTACCTGCCCATTCAAACTGACGATTGGCGTAATGTATGTCACCTAGTTTTAAGTAGGAGGTGGTTTTTTGGTTATTATCTGATTGTGATTCTACAACAGATTTTCGCAACGTAGAGATGGCCTTTTCTCTGTCGTTGGCATTGAGTTGGTTTAGAGCCATACGGAAATATATTTTTCCCCGGTAATCTATGTTCTTATCATCGCGAAGCATCCTCTCCAATATTTTATTGGCGCGTTCATAGTTCTGTTGCTTTGCTGAAAGTATACTCACTTGTTCAATCTGTGAATTGAATGTGATTTCATAAGGAGGATTGAATTTTGGAACTTTGGAATAAGCTCTCTCCGCTTTTTCGAAATCTTCCAATTGCTGATAAGACTGACCGAGAGCGAAATATACTCGGTACTTATCCATTCTGTTTTTAATATTTGGTAATGCTTTCGATAGCAATTCAGCACTTTGTTGGAATTTCTTTTGTTTGTGATAAATCGCCCCTAGAGTTAATTGCGCTTCAAAAAGCATTCTCTTGGGTAATTCAGGATTTTTTATCACGAACTGAGCCATCGCCTCGGCATCCACTATTTTGTTTTGCAATAGCAAGGCTTTTACTGTCCATAACTTAGCTTTAAAACGGATTACGGGATCTGCATATTGGGAGTAAACATACTCAAAAATATTGATGGCCGCGGTAGCGTCACCTTTGAATAAGTAAGCTTTACCCGTGAGTAAGTAGGCGTCGTCAACCCATTTACTTTTAGGGTGTTTGTCAATCATGGTGCTGGCCTTTTTTATGACCTCATCCATAGCCGCTAAATTGGCCTGTAAACCGGTGAGACTACCATAATTGAATAATTCAATGGGTTTTCGGAAGTCTTCTTTGTAAGACTCTCTTACGGTCTGGTGGGTTTCCAACCATTTCTGCTCCCCGTTAAAAAATATATTATAATGGGCGAGAGTGTTATGCCAGGCTTTATATGTCCATGACTCCTCATTTCCGCAAGAAGTGAAAAGACTGAGGATGACTACTATTAAAATCTGAAATCGGCGCACCTTGAGTACCGCAAATCTCATAGATTTATCCTTTAAATGCGGTATTTTTGACAAATATTTCAAACGATTCTCAGTTGTTTAATCATTAGATGGCAAACAAAAGCAAAAAAATCTTCTCTAAACTTAGAAATAAACATCGGTTTGTACTAATGAACGATGAGACCTTTGCTGAAATTGCCTCTGTGAAGTTAACTCCCTTGAATATTTTAAGTATGTTCAGCGGGCTGTTGCTATTTTTTGTGATACTTATGTATGCATTATTTTCTTACACCCCTTTGCGCAGCTTGATTCCTCAGGAATTATCCTCCACCGAAAAAAGAGAATTAATGGAAGTATACGAGGAGTTTAAAGAGCTTGAGGAAGAACTAGAGATTCGCAACCAAAAATCTGAGGTTTTGAACAATTTGCTTTCAGATAATGAAAGCAAATATGATTCTACTTCTGTTCGACGGAGAGAATCTGTGTCGAATTGATTTTGGGTAAAAAACACATTGTGCTGTATCTTTGCAACTCATTTAAAAAGTTATGCTTGGAAACGGTAAATCAAAATCCGGAAATACCCCTCAAAAACTCCTGAATCTCATTGGAACGGGAACAACGATCAAAGGCGATATTCAATGTTCTGGAGATATTCGTATTGATGGTGTAGTAAAGGGAAATATCGAGGTGAGCCAAAAGTTGGTGGTTGGTCCAAGTGGGAAAGTTACCGGTGATATTACGGGTTCACAAATAAGTATTTCGGGGTCAGTTATTGGAAATGTACATGCGGATGAGACTACCGTCTTGCATGGTCAATCTTCAGTGACTGGAGATATCCATACCAAACAAATTATTATTGAACAGGGTGGTGTTTTCAACGGGCACTGCAAAATGGGTAATAACTTGAACCCAGTGATGCCTAAAGTCAATGAAACAGAATCCGCTAAATAATAACAGGGGGTTTATCCAGTACACTTCAATGGCTTTACAGATGATCGTGACCATTGTGGGTGCTACATTCTTGGGTAGGTATATTGATGAAAAGGCACAGTGTAAATTTCCAACAGGAACTTTAGTCGGGATTTTTGCCGGAATGGGTATTGCTCTTTATCGTGTGTTCACTGGATTAAAAAGGCGGAAATGAGATCATATATTGTAAGAAGCGTTGTTTTAGCTGTAATGATAATTCTCAGTTTTATACTTTCTGAGCAATTTACAAACTACCCCCTGACACCATGGATTTATCCAGCGGTTATATTTATGGCCCTCGTTTTTATTCTTGTTCATTACATGAGCATGCACGATGAAAAACAAGATCCAAACAAGGGAATTAGGAAGCTTATGATCGCTTCAATGTTAAGATTGTTTCTAGTGGTTATCTTTCTGGGAATCAGTTTGTTCAATATGCCGAAGGTAGAGTTGGGTTTTGTGGCGGGATATATTGTTACTTTTCTTTTATTTCTTTTCTTTGATATTCGTGAAATGCGCACTAAATTGCGCCCCGAATCGAAAATGTCACATAAAAACTGAAATGTTTGATAATCAAAGATTTACGAAAAACACAAGCGTCTTAAAGGCAAGTGTGTTTTCTGTTTTGTCGCTGTTTTTTGCGATGCAATTAGGTGCAGCTAGCCAAGAGGGTCACGAAAAACACAATGATGCTCAGCATGAAATGACTCCTTCTACTGAGTCTACCGAGCATTCTACCGAATCTCATGAGTCCGAAGGATTTAATCCGGGGACCATGATCATCGAGCACGTTTCTGATTCGCATGATTGGCATTTATGGGGTGAGGGAGATCATGCAGTCTCTATACCACTACCTGTTATTATCTACACTGAAAGTAAAGGAGTTATTTTGTTTTCTTCATCTAATTTCCATCACGGTCACGCATCATATGAAGGATTTAAACTCAACCATGAGGGACAGATCGAATGGGAAGATGAATCAAACAAAGAGGTGTTATATGACTTGAGTATTACCAAAAATGTTGCAGCAATGTTCATCGGCGCCATATTGTTGATTTTAATGGTGACGAGTATGGCTAAACATTATGCTAAAAACCAAGGGAAGGCGCCTAAAGGATTTTACAATTTATTAGAACCGTTGGTTGTTTTCTTGAGTGATGATGTGATTAAACCCAATATTGGGCCAAAAGCTAATCGCTTTATGCCTTTCCTGCTGACCATCTTCTTCTTCATTTTTACATTGAATTTAACAGGTCAAATTCCGTTTTTTCCAGGAGGGGCAAATGTTACTGGAAATATTGCGGTAACCATGGTATTGGCATTATTTGTTTTTGTTACTGTTACGTTCAGTGGAAACAAGTATTATTGGAAGCATATTTTCATGCCTGACGTCCCTGTGTGGATGTACATCATTATAATTCCAATCGAGGTATTAGGGGTGGTTTTGAAGCCATTGGTTCTAATGCTTCGCTTGTTTGCCAATATTACGGCAGGACATATCATCATTTTAGGGTTCTTCAGCTTGATTTTTATCTTCGGAGCAATGAGCCCAACTTTAGGTTACGCAGTAAGTCCATTGAGCGTTGCCTTTACTGTTTTTATGAGTCTCTTAGAATTGTTGGTAGCATTTCTACAGGCTTATGTATTTACGCTTTTATCTGCCATTTATGTAGGTATGGCAGTGGAGGAACATCATTAATTTAAATAAAATTTAAAAAATAAATCAAAATAACTATGAGTTTAATGAACACGCTTCTTCAAGCAACGGATTTAGCCGCTGCTTACAGTAAAATGGGTGCCGCTATTGGCGCTGGTCTGGCAGCGATTGGTGCTGGTATTGGTATCGGTAGAATCGGTGGTAGCGCTATGGAATCAATTGCACGTCAACCTGAATCATTAGGTGATATCCGTGCGAATATGATTGTAGCTGCAGCTCTTGTCGAGGGTGCTGTATTCTTTGCAATCGTTGTTTGTTTGTTGATTCTTTTCTTGTAAGAAACTATCGGGGGCTGTAAAAAGCCCCCGTTTTTAAATTAAAAAAAATGCAATTAGTTACACCCGCTATAGGATTGGTATTTTGGATGCTTGTTACCTTTAGCATCCTTCTATTTATATTAAAGAAATTTGCTTGGAAGCCTATTTTAGAGTCAATTAAAAATAGGGAAGAAAGCATCAATGACGCTTTGAATCAAGCGGAAAATGCACGAGGCGAAATGGCTCGTTTACAGGGTGAAAATGAGCAGCTATTGGTGGATGCACGTCAAGAGCGCGATGCCATGTTGAAGGAAGCCAAGGAGATGAAAGAAAAAATCGTTGGTGAAGCTAAATCATTAGCAGACGAGGAAGCTAAAAAAATGATCGCGCGTGCACAAGACGAGATTACAAAACAAAAATCAGCGGCTATGGAAGAGTTGAAAAAGGAAATTGCTTCTTTCTCGGTTCAAATAGCTGAAAAATTAGTGGCTGATAAATTGGAAAATAATGAAGCCCAACAAGCGTTAATTTCAACTCATTTAGGTGAATTAACTAAAAAGGCTGAAGCTTAAAATATGTCAGAACTAAAAATTGCCTCTCGTTACGCCAAAGCTTTGTTTCTCAAAGCACAGGAAGATGGTGTATTAGATGCTGTAATGAAGGATATGCAGGAATTGACTGATCTATCAAATGATAGTCATGAATTCATTGTGTTTTTAGACAGCCCTCTTTACAACATCTCGGTAAAGAAAGAGGCTGTTTTAAAGTTAACTGAGAAACAGAACGAACTTTCACGAGGTGTTTACAGCTTAATGGTAGACAAAAAGCGTGAATCCTACATTCCGGCAATGGTGAAGTCTTTCATCGCCATGTATAACGAGGCGAAAAAAATCGTGCAAGTCGAAGTCAATAGTGCTGTCGAGTTGAGCAAAAGTACCCTCAGTGACATTGAAAAATATGTCAAGTCTATCACTGATTCAAAATCAGTTGATGTTAAAACTAATATTGACACAAGCGTAGTGGGCGGTTTAACCATCGAATTTGGTGGTAAAATCTTCGACAGCACGGTGTCAACACAAATCAATAAAATTAAAAAAGAACTTCAAATCGCATAAAAAACCATGTCACAAATCAGGCCAGACGAAGTATCCAGCATTTTAAAAGACCAAATCAATGGTTTTAACAGTGCTGCTAACTTAGAAGAAGTAGGTACCGTACTCCAAGTAGGAGATGGTATTGCTCGTATCTATGGACTTTTCGGAGTACAAAGTGGTGAGCTTGTAGAATTCGAAAATGGCGTTCGTGCCGTTGTATTAAACCTTGAAGAGGATAACGTAGGTGCCGTACTTATGGGAAGCAGTACGGATATCAAGGAAGGGGATAAGGTTAAACGAACCAACCAGATTGCGAGTTTAAAAGTGGGTCATGGAATGCTCGGTCGTGTTGTAAACGCACTAGGCGAACCCATTGATGGAAAAGGGCCTATTGAAGGCGACGTATACGAAATGCCACTTGAGCGTAAAGCACCAGGTGTACTGTTTCGTGAGCCTGTAACCGAGCCTTTACAAACAGGGATCAAGGCGATAGACGCGATGATTCCAATTGGTAGAGGTCAGCGTGAGTTGATCATCGGTGATCGTCAAACGGGTAAAACCGCGATTGCTATCGATACCATCATCAATCAAAAAGAATTTTACGAGGCTGGTAATCCAGTTTATTGTATCTACGTAGCATGTGGTCAAAAAGAATCCACGGTAAAGCAAGTAGTTAAATCTTTAGAAGAAAATGGCGCGATGGCTTATACGGTTGTAGTTTCTGCTCCGGCTTCAGCTCCAGCTCCATTGCAGTTCTTCGCACCTATGGCTGGTTGTGCTATCGGTGAGTATTTCCGTGATTTAGGATTACCTGCATTGGTTGTTTACGACGATCTATCGAAGCAGGCGGTTGCATATCGTGAGGTTTCCCTATTACTTCGTCGTCCTCCAGGACGTGAAGCATACCCTGGTGATGTATTCTATCTTCACAGCCGTATCCTTGAGCGTGCGTGTAAATTGAACTCGAACGACGAGATTACAAAAAACATGAATGATTTACCTCCTTCTTTGGAGGGTAAAGTAAAAGGTGGAGGGTCTTTGACTGCCTTACCAATTATTGAAACACAAGCAGGAGACGTTTCAGCATATATCCCAACCAACGTAATTTCCATCACCGACGGTCAGATTTTCTTGGAATCAAATCTATTTAACTCTGGTGTTCGTCCAGCGATTAACGTAGGTATTTCTGTATCTCGTGTTGGTGGTAACGCACAAATCAAGTCAATGAAGAAAGTGGCAGGTACATTGAAACTTGACCAGGCTCAATATCGTGAACTAGAGGCATTTGCTAAATTCGGTAGTGACCTTGATGCTGCAACGAAGAGTGTATTGGAAAAAGGAGCTAGAAACGTTGAAATGTTGAAGCAAGCTCAATTCAGCCCTCAAACGGTAGAAAACCAAATCGCCATGATTTATTTAGGAACGCAGAACAAATTACGTAGTGTTCCAGTAAATAAGATCCGTGAGTTTGAAGAATCATTTATCTCTTACTTAACTCAAAAGCACAAGGATGTTTTGGATACGTTGAAATCAGGTAAAATTGATGATAACGTGAAGAAAGTTCTTGAAAAGGCAGGAGCTGAGATCGCAAAGAATTACCAATAAACCAACCCTAGTCCATGTCAAATCAAAAGGAAATACGCGCTCGGATATCTTCAACGATTAGTACGCAGCAGATCACCAAAGCGATGAAGTTGGTGAGTGCAACGAAATTAAGAAAAGCGAGTGAAGCGATAATGCGTATGCGTCCTTATGCCATGAAATTGCAAGGTATCATGTCCAACCTACAAGAGAGTGTGGACGATGATAAACTAGCTGTGTATTTCAAACAACGAGAGGTGAAGAAAGTAGCTCTTGTGGTGATCAGTAGCGATCGTGGTTTATGTGGAGCATTCAATGCTAATGTATACAAACAGGTTCGTCGTGTTATTGATGAAAAATACAAGGACTTACATGCAGCGGGTAATGTAGAAATTATTTGTGTCGGTAAAAAAGCAGCTGAAAGTTTAGGCCGAGTTGGCTATAAGGTAAATACCGAGTTTATGTCTATGCTTAATGGTTTATCTGCGGAGAAATCATTTGAGTTCTCAGAAATTCTTTTGAAAAGATTTCGAGCTGGAGAAATTGATAAGCTAGAGGTAGTGTATAATCAGTTCAAGAATGCGGCTACGCAGATTTTAACTACAGATGCTTTATTACCTGTAACTCCTTCAGAAGATTCTTCAGATCAAGCGGTGGGAGATTATCTGTTTGAACCAAATAAGGTGGCCATTTTGGAGGATTTGATTCCTCGTTCATTGAAAACACATATGTACAGAGCTATGCTTGATTCATTGGCTTCAGAACATGGTGCACGTATGGTGGCAATGGATAATGCTACTGAAAATGCAGGTGAATTATTGAGTTCATTAAGATTAGCGTATAACCAAGCACGTCAGGCGGCTATTACCCGTGAGATTTCAGAAATCGTGGGTGGCGTTGCAGCATTGGAAGACGCGGGTTAATTAAAAATTTAAAAACTGAATTAATTGAGGTTGAGTGATTCTATTCGCTCAACCTCAATGTATTTATGGGCTTTTTTGATTGTACTTACAAGCTCAGTGAGGTGATCTTTATTTTGAACCAAAATTTCAATTGTACCGCCGAACGTTCCATCATTATTAGCCTTTATATTGATGCTCTTCATGTTCACTTCTAAATCTCGTGAGATGATATCCGTTATCTTACTTACTATTCCGACGTCATCAACCCCACGAACGGAAATATTTGCATCAAATGATTCATCATATAAGTTTTGCCATGTAGCAGGAATAATTCGGTAACCATATTGACTCATGAGTTTTTCAGCGTTTGGACAGGTGGTTCTATGAATTTTTACTCCATCTCCAACGGTTACAAAACCAAAAATGGATTCACCGGGTAATGGATTACAACAACGGGCCAAAGAATATGGCATTTCATAATCTTCTCCGAAAACAATCTGTTGCTGTTTCTTTTTGTCCTTTTTAGTTTGAGTCTTATCGCTATTTACCTTTTCTTCTAAAATGGCCATTAGACTCTCCTTCATCATTCGAATTTTTCCTTGAGCAACGGCATTAAAAAACTCGCTAGAATTAGGGTATCCAAAATGTTTATTTAATAATTGGATGTGTTTGTCAGTAAAAGGAATTTCATGCTTTTGGAACATACGTTCCATGATACTTTTCCCTCTACCTGCGAGTTTTGTGCGTTCATCTCTAAGAAACTCACGGATTTTTGTTTTTGCTCTACCGGTTTTAACGATATTCAACCATTGCTGTGTTGCTCTCGGCTTGGAAGTGGTGAGGATTTCAATGATGTCACCGCTTTTCAATTCTTGGCTAATCGGTACGAGCTTGTTATTTACTTTAGCTCCAATTGTCGTTAGTCCTACTTCTGTGTGTATAGCAAATCCAAAATCTAAGGCTATAGAACCTATTGGCATGGATTTGACATCACCTTTCGGCGTAAAGACATAAATATCTTCACCCAGTAGCGTGTTTTTGAATTCATTGACCAAATCCATCGCAGATAAGTCATTATTCTCCAATGTATCTTTTACGGCGTTTAACCAATGATCAAAAGCATCGTCTTGGGGCGTACTAATGATTTTTTCTCCTTGTTCAGATTTATATCTCCAATGTGCAGCTAATCCACGTTCGGCAATATCATCCATTCTTTTCGAACGAATTTGCACCTCCACCCAACGGCCTTTAGGCCCAAGTACGGTGGTATGTAAAGCGGAATAACCGTTATTTTTTGGTCTGCTTATCCAATCCCTCAAACGTCCTTGATGAGGACGGTATTTATCGGTAATAATGGAATAAGCCCGCCAGCAATCTGCTTTTTCTGAATAGATGTCTGTTTGAAGAATAATTCTAATAGCAAAACCATCATATACTTCCTCAAATGAAATATCCTGTTGTTGCATTTTACGGTGTATGCTGAATATGCTTTTAGGACGTCCTTTGATTTCTTTGATTTCAAGACCTGAATGTTGCAATTCGTTACGAATCGGCTCAATAAACTCTCTTATGTAGCGTTGTCGTGATTGTTTTGTTTCACTAATTTTATCTGAGATAAAACGGTAGGTTACGGGATCTGTGTACTTCAATGCGAGGTCCTCCATCTCTGTTTTTATAGCATTCAGCCCTAGACGATGGGCAAGGGGAGCATAAATAAACATAGTTTCGGAGGCAATCTTAAGCTTGGTTTTATCGGGAACGGAACCCAATGTCCTCATGTTATGTAATCGGTCGCAGAGCTTAATCAAGATTACCCTCAAATCCTCACCAAGGGTAAGGAGCATTTTTTTGAAGTTTTCGGCCTGTATACTTGCATCAGCATTTACTGTTTCAAATACAACGGATATTTTGGTAAGGCCTCCAATGATATCGGATACTTTTGAACCAAACTTTCGTTCAATATCGTCAAGCGTGATTTCCGTGTCTTCAACCACGTCATGAAGAAGTGCACAAATCACAGAAGTCGCACCTAGGCCAAGTTCACCTGCAGCAATTTGTGCCACGGCTAATGGATGAAAAATATAAGGCTCACCGCTTTTTCTAACGGTTCCTTCGTGGGCCCTTGCGGCATAATCAAAGGCTTGACGAATAGATTTCGTTTTATCCTTTGCAATCTTACCGCTGAGGGTCCTCAGAAGAAGACGGTATTTATTTAATAAATCGTGACGATATTCCTCGTAAACTTCACCGTCTAAAAGCGCCATTACTTGTTCATTTCTGCAAAGTGGTAAAAGAATCTTGGGATGGTTTCAATACCTCTGAAATAATTGAAAACCCCGTAATGTTCGTTTGGAGAGTGAATAGCATCGCTGTCCAGGCCAAAGCCCATTAAAACCGTTTTGGTTTCTAACTCTTTCTCGAATAGGGCAACAATTGGTATACTACCTCCACCTCTGGTAGGGATTGGATCCTTGCCAAAAGTATCTTTCATAGCTGCAGCTGCAGCTTTATATGGAACACTATCAGTGGGGGTCAGTACCGGCTCTCCTCCATGATGTGGAGTTACCTTAACCTTAACACTTTTTGGAGCAACGCTATTGAAATAATCGGTAAATAGTTTAGTAATGGTTTCGGATGACTGATTGGGGACTAAACGCATCGATATTTTGGCATAAGCCTTGGACGGTAAAACCGTTTTTGCGCCTTCTCCGGTGTAACCTCCCCATATTCCATTTACGTCTAGCGTAGGACGTATTCCAGTTCTTTCTAAGGTAGAAAATCCGTCCTCACCCATCACGTCATCTATTTCTAGATGACCCTTGTATTCATCAAGGCTAAATGGTGTTTTAGCCATAGCCGCACGATCTTCAGGGGATACTTCTAAAACATCTTTATAAAAGCCAGGGATGGTAATGTGGTTGTTCTCGTCTTTCATTCCCGCGATCATGTCGCACAACACATTGATGGGATTTGCCACAGCTCCACCGTAAACACCCGAATGTAAATCAATGTTAGGTCCAGTAACTTCAACCTCAACATAGCTCAAACCTCTAAGTCCTACATCTATACTCGGCATATCGTTGGCAAGCATCGAGGTATCGGAAATAAGGATAACATCCGCTTTTAATTTTTCTTTATTGTTCTTGCAATACGTATCTAAATTACTGCTTCCTACCTCTTCTTCACCCTCAATCATGAATTTTACGTTACATGCCAATTCATTTGTTTGCATCATTGACTCAAATGCTTTTACATGCATGAACATTTGTCCTTTATCGTCGCAGGCTCCTCTAGCATATATTTTATCATTTTTGATAGTCGGCTCAAACGGAGGAGTGTCCCATAGCTCATCGGGCACACTCGGTTGAACATCATAATGTCCGTATACCAGAACCGTCGGGAGATTTCTGTCAATTATTTTCTCACCGTAAACGATGGGATAACCAGCTGTTTCTTCCAAAATTACGTTATCGGCACCTGCTGTTTTCAAAAAGTCAGCAACGGTTTCTGCACATTTACGCACATCACCTGAAAATGCTGAATCAGCACTAATGCTAGGTATTCGTAATAACTCAAATAATTCTTCTAAAAAACGTTCTCTGTTGGATTCGATATAACTCTTACTTGACATATACCGCAATTTACGGATTATTTAGGCTAAAAGTAAAGGTTAATCGCTTAATTTGTAGGTATGAATCCAGACACTACTTCTGCATCATTGAACGCATTCAAGGGGGAAGTTTTTATGTATGAAATCATCATTTCGGCGATTGTTTTTACCGCTGTTTATTTGGTTTTAAAACGCTACCATCAAAAGGAAAAAGAGGCTAAAAAGCATAATTCCAAATACCATAACGGGCAAGGTTGAATTTGCTGAGCTACTTTGTAGGCTTCCTTGATACTTTATCCCCGTCCATCATTGTTTTAGCAATAGACATACTAGGTGAAGTAATGACATTTTCTCCTTTGCTTAAACCAGAAATAACTTCAAAGTCGTCTATATCTTGTATTCCGGTTTTTACTTTCTTGGCAACGGCTTTCCCGTTTTCATAAACAAAAACCCAAGTTTCAATTTTATCTAAATTTGAATCTTTACTTTTATCCTTCTTTGGATTTCTTGTTGTTAATGCCGCAATGGGAAGGGCAAGTGCGTTTTCTCTTTTTTCAGTTTTGATCTCAGCTGAGGCAGTCATGCCTGGAAGCAATGGTTGTGGCCTGCTTGCGCTAATTAAATCAGCGTAGCTGGATGGATCAATTTGTATCTTAACTGTATAATTCGTGACCTGCTCGTTAATGTCCATGTTGGCATTGAATTTTGCTGAATTAGCTATTCCTGTTACTTTTCCGGTGAAGGTTTTCTCTGGATAGGCGTCAACTCGGATATCGGCTTCGTCGTTTAATTCAAGGCGCACGATATCATTTTCATTTATTTTAACTTCAACTTCCATTCGGCTTAGGTCGCTAATCCTCATAATTTCAGTTCCCGCCATTTGGGCAGTCCCTACAACACGTTCCCCTTTTTCCGAACTTAACTGTGTTACAATACCTGATTGAGGAGCAAGAATCTTAGTTCTACCCAATGTTTTCATTCCTTCATCTAAGCGGGCTGCTAAACTTTTTACATTATATAAAGCAGCAGTTTTATTCTTTGACGCAACGGTAGATTCTGTTTTAATTTGTTCATATTGAATTCTGGCATTTTCCCACTCTAGATCTGAAGTGATATTTTCCTGATGCAGTTTTTTTTGTCTCTCAAAATTATCTTCAGCAATATCCAAAGCAACTTTAGATCTAAGTTCTTGAGCCTCGGCCGACGACAAGTTCGCTTTGGCATTATTAAGATTTGCCCTTAACTGATTAACGGTGGTTAGATAAATTTCTGGATTAATGGTTACAAGTAGCTGTCCTTCAACAACAGAATCACCTTCGTTGACAAACATATCAATAATCTCACCGCTTACATCTGGGCTGATTTTTACTTCAGATTTGGGAAGGATTTTACCTGTGACTGTTACCGTTTCTACGATCGTTTTATTTTGAATTTTCTCTGTAGTCACTAACTCTTCGCTTTTTCCACCTTTAAATATGCTTGCTGCAACGATGAGCGTTAAAATTATAATACCCGAAATCCAATAAACTCGTTTTTTATTCTTCATCTGATTTAGTCAATTCTTTTTATATCGCCATGAGCAATGAACTGCAGGATTATATCCCTCAATGCTGCTTCATATTTCGCTGAAAGCATTTGTTGATATGCTTGTCGTTCCTGATTTTTTGTCTGTTGAACCTCGTAAAAGCTAACTTGCCCCAAATTGAACTGTTTTTGCACGAAGTTTAAATTTTTGGATTGGGCCTCATAGTTACTTCTTAGGGCTTGATAATTCGTGGCAGCCGAATTAAAGGTTTGTTGGGCGTTTACCACATCGTTGATCACGGCTTGTTTGATTTGTTTTTGGTTCCATTCACTTTGGATTAGTGCCAATCGTGCTTGTGCGATATTGGTTTGAGTTTGTAATCGATTGAAAATGGGCACCGATAGAGTGGTCCCAAAACTCTGTCCAAAGTTGTCCCGCATCTGAGTTCCAAATCCTATGGTTTGGGTACTATAATCAAACATGGGTGCTTCTACGATATCTCCAGATCCCTGAACAAATCCGATGGGCTGGGTACCGCTGATTTGAGCCCCTGTGATTTCAATGGCGTTGTCGGAATATACCGTGCTCAAGTTAGCCCCCACAGACAATGTAGGTTGTAATGCGCCTTTAGCCGCTTTCAATGCATACAACATGGATTCACTACGCTTGCTAGAGGCTTGATAATCTGGCCTGTGACTAAGGGCCGAGTCAATTAACTCGTTCACTTCTATAGGGAACTCAACATATTCGGGTACCGCCGTTGTCATATCAGCAAGTTGAAGCATTTCCGTGTGATCTAATCGCATCAAGTTTTTAAGGGATAAAATTGAATTCAAATACTGGTTTTTCGATTGAACCTCCAAAGATTTTGCTTGGGCTTCTTGCGCTTGAGCGGCTAATAAGGCACCTTGATTGGTAGCCCCAGCTTTGTATAGTTTCTCAATGCGTTTTGTTTCTCTTATTGCATTTTGGGTATTTGATTGTTGCGCGGCCCAAGATTCTTTGTTTTGCTGGCATTGTAAATAGGTCAGAACTACATTTAAAGCAATATTCTGTTGTACTTGTTGGTAGTCAAGGTGAGCTGCTTCGAGAGTTTTTTTTCTCTGTTTGATCGTGTTTCTTACAGAACCACCAGCGTATAGTAACCAGTTACTTTGAAGCTGTGCAGAACTGTTACCTACCGTCTTTTGTACGAATTGATTACTAAAACGGTCAATACTACGACCACTTTGATAAAACTGTCCACCGTTAGCTGAAAGGTTTGGCGCCATATTCAGTAATGATTGGCGATATGAGATGACCGCATTTTCAACGTTCAGCTCGCTCAATTGAATATCAATGTTGTTTTCAATTGCCGTTTCAATACAACGCCGTAAATCATATACCTGTTTATTTTGTGCTCTGAGTGGTGCGACACAAACTGCAGCGAGCAAACAAAAGATTTTTAGCTTCATTTAAATAGTTAAGCAAGTTACATTCACCAATGAGCTACTGTGGAAAACCATCGATAGACCTGATTTTGTTTCGATTAATTATGTGGAAAATAAAACAAAACGAATCTCATCCTATAGTCTAGTTTTGTCCCAGAGTTTTGGTTCTTGATTTAGTCGGGCAAGACAAATCAAGATGAAAAGGGAATGTAGTGTAAATCTGCAACTGTACCCGCAGCTGTAACCTCTGCTAAAGCAAATGCTGTAGGCCTTTATGCCACTGTAAAGAACGGGAAGGCGCCTGCCGCGAGGAAGTCAGAAGACCTGCCACACTCTATTTAAAATCGGCTTTCGGGAATAAAAGCACGGTGGAGATTCACGTACTGCAGTACCTGTCGCCATCTATTTTATTTTCGAAAACCGGCTTGATATATGTCGATGGCCTTCATACATACCGCCCTGTTTGCACTGTCCGGAATAGATTCTTTGGAAAGCCATCTGCATTACCCACCAATAGAGCCGGTTGATACTGTTCATATCCAAGCTTCACGGACGCCTTTTGCAACGGTTGGTCGTAAAGTGCGATATATAGAATCAAAACAGTTGAATGTCTCATTACAGGAGTCAGGTCAGTTTGTTAAATCCTACGGTATTTCAGGTTCAGCTTTGATATCCAAAAGAGGAGCTGATGCAACACAAACCCAAGTACTTTGGAATGGATTACCTATTAATCATCCCATGTTGGGCATGATGGACTTTTCAAACATAAACGGTTTTGGTATGGATCAAATCACAGTTGTTGAGGGAGGGAACTCCGCTATGTTTGGTAGTGGTAGCGTGGGTGGAACCATTGCGTTGGAAAATGCACTAGCCTTTAATTCCCCTTTACGCTCAAGTGTTGAATACGAGTATAATTCTTTGTTTAATTCTAACTTAGGTATTACCATGTCGGCAGGTAATGAATCTATGTATTTCTCGTTTACCTCTTTTACTAAGAATCAGCAGAATAATTTCACTTATATCGACGAATGGACAGGCGCTAGGGAACGTGCAGATAATGTACATTTCGAACAGATTGGAGCGAGACTGGTTACAGGCTTGAAAAAGTCGAATCACACATTGAAATGGGTAACTGAGCTGAGCAGTAATGATCGCGGATTAGGATTCATTGGCGCACAATTATTAGGAGGACAAATCGATGATAATATTCGGTCTGCCCTTCAACATGAATATAACAACAGTCAATGGGTTTGGGTAAATAAAGTGGGTTATGTCCGTGACATCATCACCTATCATCCGCAAACATTTGTTTATGACACTTCAATCGGTCGGTTATACTTCGCCCAATCAGAGATATATCGAAAATTTAATCAAGGGCAATTAACCTGTGGATTTGATCTACAACATCAACTGGGGGAGTCGCAGAATTATATACAACCGGCCCAAAGAACATTACCCGCTATTTACTCGGCGTGGATGGGAAAGATGAATCGTTTTAAGTATCTATTAAATTCACGATATGAAGTCCATGAAGGATTGTTCACTTATGGGTTTAGTAACGAGTTTAGCTTAAATGAATATTTAAGTTTAAAGTCTGATATTCACCGAAGCTTCCGAAGGCCTACTCTGAATGATATTTATTGGCAAACATCTCAAATGAATCCTTTAAAGAATGAAATTGGTTGGGGAGGAGAAATCGGAATTAACTATAAAAAGCGGTTCAAAAAACATCTTGTAATGGGAGATTTAACACCTTTTTACAGGTACTTAGATAATCCCATTGTATGGCTTCCCTCTGGCGCACTATGGCGATCCATGAATTTAAATGAAGGACGTTATTGGGGTGTGCAATCTTCCCTGTCAGGAATGGTGAAAATTCGTAGATGGAGACTGCAATTAGTGAATAACTTGGAATACGTCTATTCAAAAGTCCTGAACATGCATGCTATGGCATCTCAGCAAATTTTTGTTCCAGATTGGATGATTAACAGCGAGCTTTCCATTGAAAATCGCCTGTTCAAGTTATTGGTGCGTCACAATCATGTTGGTAAACGATTTACGAGCACGGATAATAGTTCATTTATGAACGCTTATCAATTATGGGACATCGAGTTGCAAACTAGAGGGTTGTTTAAATTCAAGGAGGAAAATATTCATTGGAGATTGGGTCTAGAGATCCAAAATATTGCAAATACCGAATTCCAAAACATGCCGGGAAGGCCTATGCCAGGTAGAGTCATTGGCGTAAAAAGTAGTATCAACATTTAAAAATTTATATATATGAAATACAGCATTAAAATCATGTTTTTAGCACTTCTTGGATCAGTGAATGTATCCATCGCTCAACCCTTAAACAAGTTAAATGTGGGGTTTGAGGAACTCCAGGATTCATTAGGTATCTCAGGAGTTCGTAACGGCTCTCGGGGTAATGCTACTTATAATTTTTCTCAGGGTGAGTTTAATTTACGTTTGGATACAGATTGGGATACTTCCTTCGGTGGGTATTGGGCCGGTGGTTGGGCGTTATCAAATCTCAAATACACTACAGAAGAGACTAGTGACTTCTCAAAACACCTATATGCATCCAAACCAGGAAAGGGTAGTGAAGAATCAGGTAATGTGTATGCTGTAGGTACTGATGGGAGTTATATTCAAAATAAAGACCCACTAAACCAATCAATCGCGGGTTGTTATATTTCCAACAGCACTTATGCGTACAATTCAATGAAGCTAGGTGATAATTTTGCGAAAAAATTCGAATCAAATGATAGCTTCGCTTTGATCGTGGATTTCTATCTATCCGGCAAAGAAGTAGGTTCTCAAAAAGTTTGGCTGGCGGACTATAGATCAGCATCAGCAGATGATCACTTTATACTAGATACCTGGCAGTGGGTCACCTTTCAATACGCTAATGCCGATAGCATTGTGTTTCATTTTGAAAGTTCGGATATGGGCGATTGGGGAATCAACACGCCAAAGTATTTCTGTTTAGATGAGGTTCAATTGGTTTCTGGTGCGAATATGGAGGAGTTCCCCATTCCATTAGCTCTTGAGGTATATCCAAACCCGTTTAATGAATACATTAAAATAGATATTGAAGAGAAAGTGAAAAGTATTCATTTGATGGATTTATCCGGTAAAGTTCAACCGATATCAGTAGAGAATGAAACAATTTTGAATACGTCAATGGTTTCAAGAGGCGCCTATATCCTGACTATATTCACTGAGGGTGGTCGCGTGCATCATCAAAAGGTTTGGAAATGAGGATCGCATATTACATCGCAATAGTATTCTTTTTTCTAGGTTGTAGGGATACTCCTAGTGACGGAGATTCCAAACTTACGACCTACAAAAACAAGAAAGTTGGAATACTATGTGAGGGTAATTTTCTATGGGGGAATGCACAATTTGATGTTTGGGCACGTGATTCTAATCTTTTTGTTGACAAAGCATTTGAAAAAGCAAATCAAAAACCAATAGGGGATATACTACAATCGGCATTCAAGTATGGCAACTCTCTTTATCTAGTGGTTAACAATAGCGGACTACTATATGCATTAAACCCAACAACCCTAGAAGTTAGGAAGCGTATTACCGGTTTTAAGTCTCCAAGATATGCGGCAGCATACGACGGTAAAATCTATATATCTGACCTTGAAGCAAATGCGGTGAGTGTTTTTGACACGCTAACAGATGAGGTGAAGAGTATTCAAATTCTTGAAAATGTAGATGGAGCTAGATCCGGATGGACAGAGGAGATTTGCTTTTGGAACCAACAAATTGTGGCGACAGTAAATGATGGCTTTCTATGGGTATTTGACCCTACAACAAATAGTTCAAAACTGATTGAAACGGACACGGGATCTAGATATTTAGCCATTGATAGCCGCAACCGACTTTGGATTGGTAGCAGTTCAGGTAATCAGTCAAGCCTGAAAGCATTAAATCAAAATCTGGAAGTGGTATACGCTAAATATTGGACAAAAGAAGGAGAATTAACTCGGTTGAGTGCATCGCTAACTGGAGATACCCTATGGTATATACGTTCTGGATCATTAACAGGCATGTCGGTTGAATCTATGGAACAAGAATTTTCGAAGGTAGTGCCCTACACAAATATTTACGGGATGGGAATTGATCCTAATACAGGGGAAATATATGTTTCTGATGCAGGGGATTATGTAAGTCGGGGCCGTTGGTCAGTGCTCAACCCTGCAGGTGACAGCATAATTCACTCAGGTAAAACGGGAATAATCCCAGGTGGATTTGTATTCTTCTAGCCTATTCCTATTCTTATTGAATTAGCGAAAAACCTACCTTTGCTTTTGTGAAGCGCATCGATCTACTCATCCTCAGAATGTACTCACGGCTTTTTGTCGTGACGTTCATATTGAGTCTGTTTTTGTTTTTGATGCAGTTTCTTTGGAAATACATCGATGAGCTCGTAGGAAAAGGAATTCCAACCCTTGCTTTATTTAAACTTATCTTCCTTTCATTGGCGGATCTAGTCCCGATGGCACTTCCGATGACCGTTATGGTTGCCGGGTTAATGACGTTTGGGAATCTATCGGAGAGCTTCGAACTGGTTGCCATGAAAGCCAATGGTGTATCGTTGATCCGAATTTTACGCCCGGTTTTCTTATTTATGTCAATCTTGGTAGTTACCAATTTCTTGTTCCTAAACTATGTGATTCCTAAAGCTAATCTTGAATTCAAGGCAATGCTTATGGAGTTAAGGTCTAAGAAGCCTGCTTTCAATATTGACAGGGGAGAGTTTTACCAACAGATTGATGGGGTGGCTATTCGCGTCGGAGAAAAAGAAGCCGATGACGAAACCGTTCATGACGTGCTGATTTATGAATACAAGGATGACGATAGCAAACGCTTAAATGTAATCCATGCAAAACATGGGAAAATGATGCTTTCAGACGATAAGCGGGCATTGAATTTCACCCTGTTTGATGGCGTACGGTATGAGGAGATGACATCAGCGGAGAATTACCGTCGGACTCGCCCTTTTAATAAAATGTATTTTGAAAAGCAGCGAATGATGGTGGATTTATCCAGTTTAGATTTTTCGTTTGCGGACCGTAATCACATAGCAAAGGATTATCGTTTACTTAATGTTTCTCAGTTATCTGCAGAGATTGACACGTTCGGTATGCGTATGAATAAGCACTACTTAGATAATGAACGGTATTTGAGCAGATTAATTCATTATCCAAGTTTATTTCCATCTAGCAAAAAACGTAACGCTAAAAGCATAAAAGGTTTCGTATCACTTTCAAAAAATGATATTTATGACCACTATGATTCATCCAAGAACCGATCAATGAGAAATCTTGCTTTGTCAACTGCCAAAGGAATTAAGGGTACGCTTGATGGATATGCATCCTCGCAAGAGTATGAATACAAAGATGTCGCTTTATACCGAAGTGAGCTTCATAAAAAATATTCGTATTCATTGTTGTTGATGATCCTGTTTTTCATCTCCGCTCCCTTAGGAGCCATCATTAAAAAAGGTGGAATCGGATTGCCACTGGTAATTAGTGTTCTACTTTTTGTACTTTTTTATGCTCTCAATCTTACAGGAGAAAAAATGGGGAAGGGACTAGTAGTACCAGTTTACGTTGGGATGTGGATGAGTAGCTTTATCCTTGCAACGGTGGCTACTTTTATAACCTCTAAGGCATTGAGTGACCGTTCTTTGTGGGAAAGAAAAAAGCGAAGGAAAAAACTAAAAAAGGTCTCATCTACATGAGAATTCTCGTAATAGGAAATAGAATTCCCTGGCCATTGCATGATGGTGGTGCTATCGCGACTTACCGCTTATTGAAAGGCTTATCTAGCCTAGGGCATGAGGTTACCTTCTTTACATACAATACCAAGAAACATTTCCAGACAAAAGAGGAAACTACAAACGCCTTAGGGTTTTGTGAGGTAGTTACTCATGAATTAGACTCAACTCCCAATAAGCTGGGTGCATTAAGGCAGTTTCTAAAGGCGGATAGCTATTTTCTTTCTCGTTATGATTCAGAGGAAGCATCCGATCAACTGAAGAAGTTAATAGAAAACCAACAATACGATTTGGTTCAAATAGAAGGCTTGTATTCGTGGCCACTTCTTAACCCTTTATTTAACTGGTTAAAACAGAATTTTACCTTACCTGTAGTTTACCGAGCACATAATGTTGAATCTCAAATTTGGAAGCGTGTATCAAATTCAGAAAAAAACAGGCTAAAGAAGTTATTTCTTCGTTCTCAAGTGAAAAAACTGGAACGTGAAGAGAACCGATTATTAGGACTAGTCGATGCAACCATATCCATTTCTACAATCGATGAGAAGTATTTCCGATCACTTACACCTAAGCCCATTCATGTTTTCTTACCTACAGTGGATCAACCGCTGCATCCAATAAAACAAATTCAGCCCAATTCAATATTTCATATCGGATCAATGGAATGGGAGGCTAATGTCCATGGAGTACAATGGTTTTTATCCAAAGTATGGCCCTTACTTATTGAGAATAACCCCGATTTGCGATTCCATGTTGCAGGAAAAGGGATAGAAAAATATAAACATTTGTTTTTCCAGTATGGGGTGGTTTATCATGGTGAAGTGAGTGATGCTGTAAATTTCATGAAGAATCATGGCGTAGGAATTGTACCGATTCACGCGGGTAGTGGAATAAGAATGAAACTTATCGAATCCATGGCATGGGGAATACCTTCTGTTTCTACAAGTGTTGGCGTTCAGGGATTACCACTGAGTGAGGGTTCGCCGGAAGTTTTGATAGCGGATGAGGCTGGTGATTTCGCATCGGCACTTTCCTCGCTATTCAATAATTGGCCAAGTGCCATAAGTCTTGGAAAAAGAGCGCATCAATATGTGCAAGCCAATCATCATGAGCACAAGAACTTACACGAGCTTGATGGTTTTCTTAGAGAAATCCTTACAAAGGATTAATCAATAATCATTTTGAAATGCTGAATTCCGGCTTCCTCGAATTGAGGACCTGTACACTTGAATCCGTACTTTTCGTAAAAGGGAATAGCATGAAGTTGGGCATGTAAGTACTTAGTAGCGGATGCATTATTTAGTTCGTCTAAACATTTTACTACCAAGGCAGCACCAACGCCTTTGCCGCGATAGGATTTTAATACAGCGAATCGCTCTAGTTTTATTCCTTTGCTCGTATTCCTGATGCGGCAAGTTCCACAGATTATACCGTTATGTTTTGCAAGGAAATGTTTTGAACTTTCTTCAAATTCATCATACTCTTCCTTCGGATCTACCTCTTGTTCAATCACAAAAACCTTACGCCTTACTTCAAAGATTTCCATCATTTGTGGCCTTGTATTCACTTCCTCTATTGTTATCATCTAGAAATGGTTATTTTTGTTCGAAATTAATCGTAAAAAAGAGTTAAAAAAATGGCTAATTCAAAGATAGAAAACTTGCTAGGAAGTGATGCAGCTCACTTGTTGGATCACACATGTACTACTATCCCAAAAGAAAATATACACATTCCTGGGAGTGATTTTGTTGATCGCGTATTTGCTCAGTCAAATCGCAACCCTCAGGTTTTAAGGTCTATACAATCTTTATATGACCACGGTCGATTAGCCGATACCGGTTATTTGAGCATACTTCCTGTTGACCAAGGAATAGAACATAGTGCAGGTTCAAGTTTTGCCCCGAATCCATCGTATTTTGATCCAGAGAATATTATCAAATTAGCGATTGAAGGTGGCTGTAACGCAGTGGCTTCGACTTACGGAGTATTGGCAATGAATTCACGTAAATATGCACACAAAATTCCCTTTATCGTTAAACTGAATCATAACGAATTCTTATCATACCCGAATACATACGACCAAATAATGTTTGGTTCTGTTGAGGAAGCTTGGAATTTAGGCGCAACAGCAGTTGGAGCGACTATTTATTTCGGATCTGAAGGTAGTAACCGTCAAATCATTGAAGTAGCCCAAGCATTTGAAGAAGCTCATTCTTTAGGGATGGCAACCATTTTATGGTGTTACACCCGAAATAGCGGTTTCAAAGTAGACGGAAAAGATTACCACACCGCGGCGGATTTAAGCTCCCAAGCTAATCATTTGGGTGTTACCATTCAAGCAGATATAATTAAACAGAAGTTATCAACTACAAATGGTGGTTACTTGGCTACAAAACATGGTAAAACTCATCCAAAAGTGTACGATGAATTAACGACTGATCACCCAATTGACCTTACTCGCTATCAAGTTGCAAACTGTTACATGGGAAGAGCAGGTTTGATCAATTCAGGTGGAGAAAGTAAAGGACAAGGAGACATTGAAGAGGCAGTAGCTACCGCTGTTATAAATAAAAGAGCGGGTGGTGCTGGTTTAATTCTTGGTAGAAAAGCATTCCAAAAGCCAATTGCTGAAGGAGTTGAGCTTTTAAACTCGGTTCAAGACGTTTACCTTGATTCATCTATAACCATCGCATAAATTAAGAAAATGGCTATTGCCGGAAACGGATACGACGATTTCGAAATGGAAGAACCATCAGATTCCAAATGGTATCTGAGAAAGCTTTCCGGAATCCTCACAAAAACAAAGGATAAAAAACCAACTCCCGATGGTTTGTGGGAGAAATGTCGTCGCTGTAAAGAGGTATTTCCTGCAAAGGAATGGTATGATAACAGTTGCGTTTGTCCGAGTTGTGATTTTCACGATCGAATATCCTCGACTGAATACTTTGATTTACTCTTCGATAAAGGAAAATACACAGAGATCAATGCTGATTTAACCTCTGGAGATCCATTGAAATTTGTGGATTCAGCACCTTACACCGATAGGATTCAAGTCGCTCAAAGTAAAACAGGGCTTAAAGATGCTGTGCGTACAGCACACGGAAAAATAAACGGCATTCCATTGGGTATTGCGTGCATGGATTTTGCTTTCATCGGTGGTTCTATGGGTTCCGTTGTTGGAGAAAAAATTGCTCGAATGATTGATCATTGTTTGGAAACAAAAACTCCATTTCTAATGATATCTAAGTCTGGAGGAGCCCGTATGATGGAAGCAGCGTTTTCACTTATGCAGATGGCGAAAACAAGTGCTAAATTAGCCTTGCTAAACAAAGCGGGTGTCCCTTATATTTCTCTAATGACGAATCCTACAACAGGAGGTGTTACCGCATCCTATGCTATGTTGGGCGATTTTAATATTGCAGAACCTGAAGCGTTGATTGGATTCGCGGGTCCTCGAGTTATTCGCGAAACCATAGGTAAAGATCTACCTAAAGGGTTTCAAAGTAGTGAGTTCCTATTAGAGCATGGATTTCTTGATTTTATTGTTGGTAGAAACATTCTGAAACAAGAGTTAGCCAAGTTATTGGGGATTATCTGGAAGAAAAAAAATTAAACGATTTATACATATGAACTTTCCTGAAAATTTGAAGTATACCAAAGATCACGAGTGGATTTTGGTTGAAGGTGACGAAGCAAAAATTGGTATAACAGATTTTGCTCAGAGCGAATTAGGTGACATTGTGTTTGTTGATATCACTGCAGATGGTGAGACACTAGATTCTGAAGAGATGTTTGGTTCAGTTGAGGCTGTGAAAACAGTGAGTGAGCTTTACATGCCGGTTTCTGGTGAGATTTTAGAAGTGAATGAAGGTTTGGAGTCAGCGCCTGAAAATGTGAATTCTGATCCTTATGGTGACGGTTGGATGATCCAGATTAAGCTATCCGATCCTGGCCAAGTTGATGCATTAATGGATGCAGAAACTTACAAAGAAATGGTTGGGGCTTAAACCTTATTGATTATTACAATGAAGAAATCAATGCTCCCTTCTATTTTGTGGGGAGCATTTATTTTTTATTTAACACTGAAACCTAAGGGAGTTATAAATTTAGTGTTCCCACCATTTATTCAGGCTTTGCATCCTGATAAGTGGGTGCATTTTATATTGTGGGGGGTATGGTATTACAGTTATTATCGTTTTAATAAAGCTAATAGTTCTTCAACGTACCATAAACGTTGGACTCCCTTGATTTTTATATTGCTGGGAGCTGTTGTGGAGATCCTTCAACACTATATGAAATGGGGAAGGTCAGGAGATATTTACGATTTTACTGCAGACGTAATGGGCGTCTTGGTAGCTTTTTGGATCGTTCATCAGGAATAGGTAGGTTGTTATTTCTATGATCACGGGCGTTAATAGGATTTATGAGCGATTACAGATAATATGAACTATCAGTTGTTTCTGAATTCATTTGAAAATACCGTGCATAAAAAAAGGGAACTGATGGAGTTCCCTTTTTTGAGGTCGGAACCGGATTCGAACCGGTGTAAAAGGTTTTGCAGACCTCTGCCTAGCCGCTCGGCCATCCGACCTTATGAGGGGGCAAAAATAGGTGATTTTGACCTGGAGAGCAATAAAAATTATTTGGAAATAATTTCCCCGTCTGCCATATGGATGACTCTATCGGTTTTAGATGCGAAATCTTCATCGTGGGTTACTATCAACAATGAGGTATTGATTTCTTCTGTGAGATTTTTAAATATATCAAATACCAATTGGGCATTTTTTGAATCTAGATTTCCAGTAGGTTCATCTCCCATAATTACTTTGGGGTTATTAATAAGCGCCCTTGCAATAGCTACTCGTTGTTTTTGACCACCTGAAATTTGAGTGGCTTTCTTTTTGGCTTGATCATCTATCCCTAGAAGCCCTAATTTGGCATAGGCATTTGCCTCGATCTCTTTTCTGGTTTTGTAGCCAAGCTTTAATGCAGGCATCATGACATTATCTAAAACAGTGAATTCTGGTAGTAGGTAATGAAATTGAAAAACGAAGCCGATGTGTTCATTTCTCAGGATGGCCAAATCCTTTTCAGAAAGTTGAGAATAGCATTGATCATTCAACCATACTTCTCCCTCATACGAGGTATCCATTGTACTCAGTATATAAAGTAGGGTACTTTTACCACAACCCGATTTACCCATGATTGAGACAAATTCACCTTCATCCATTTCAAATGAGACATTCTTCAAAATGTGCACATCAACGGGGTCATAAAAAAGTTTATTGATGTTTTTTACTTTAAGCATTATTGGCCTCTTAGAATTTCAACGGGATCAATTTTACTGGCTTTTCTTGCCGGTAGGAAACCAGCAAAAAAGGTCGTGATTATGGCAAATGCAGCGCCGCCAACATAATAGAGATAATTAAAATTGACAGGAAAGGTTTTGATGGTGGGCAATGCTTCGGTCTCAAACGGGCTAATACTAATTAAATAAGATAAACCTAAGCCCATTATTAAACCCATGGATCCACCAACTGACCCAATGATGAGTGCTTGATATATGAAAATGCGTTGAACATCACTACCCGCGAAACCGGTGGCTTTCAAGATCGCGATGTCATTCATTTTTTCGTAAATCAGCATATTTAGTATGTTGTAAATACCAAAACCAGCTACTACCAATAAAGTAATAGAAACCGCATAGGTGATTAAATTCCTGATGCCGTTTCCGGTTTCAAACTGGGCATTGGCTTTTTGAATATCGATGCTGTTGATTCCAAAAATCCGATTGATTTCCTCACTCATTTTTGGAGCAATGTTAATGTCGTGCAGTTTTAAATGGATGTCGGTAAGGTAACCGGTGTTTCTATTTGTGGCGATTTGAGCCGTTTTGATATTCGCATAACTCTGGATATTATCCACCTCTGCCAGTCCACTTTGAAAGAGACCCACAATTTTCAGTTTGATGTTTTTTCCCTCCGGAGTGACTAACGGCACGTATTCTCCAACATGTAACGAAAGTTTTTTTGCCACACCCGCACCCAGTATGATACCATTTTGGTTGTGTTTTAAATCTTCTGGCGTGCCTCCAATCACATATTGATGAAAATTAAATAATTCTCTCTCTTTTAAGGGATCAATACCGATTAAATTCCCGTTTAATAATACCGAGCCGCTTTGATAAAATACCCTTGCTGATACTTGCGGCGTAATGCCTTTAACCCGCTTATCACGCTTTAATGCATTTAGGATTCCTCTGTTATTTCGAATGTTTGCTTGGGTATTTCTTGGCTTGATCGAGTGAATGACATGGGTGACTTTAGAATCGTTTTTGTAATGTAGCTCGATGGGTTGTTTTTCGGAAGGTTTCACTTCATTATAAATCCGAATGTGTGGGGTTCTATTCAAGATTAAGCCATCCAGTAGACCATTTAATCCTGTCATAAAACTCATCAATGTAATGAATGTACCTATTCCAAAGGTGACTCCTAAAGCAGCAATACTCGATTGCTTTTTCCTAGCAAATACGTGAGTCTTAGCTATTTTAAGCAGGATGTTTTTCCTCATTACTCTGTAACGATAATTTCATCATCTTCAGCAATACCTGATAATACTTCCACCCATTCGCTATTTGATATGCCAGTTTTGACTTTTTTCAATCCTTTAACGGTGATTACTTGATTTTCTTCATCAATTGTCTTTCTTGGGATTACTAACACATTATCTCGTGTATTCAAAACGATGTTTGATTCGGCAGCTAAGCCAGGGTATAAATCGGGATGTGAACTTTTGAAAGTAGCTTCTGCTTTGAAGGTTTGTGTTTTGGGATCTAACGTCGGGATAATCTTTGAAATAACCGCTTCATAGGTATCTGGGTAAGCGTCCATCTTTACAATGACCTTCAACCCTTCTTTTATTTTTGGGATATCGCGTTCATCAATTTCCATTTCCACAATAAAACTGTTTTCATCACCAATTAAAGCAAACACTTGTTGGGGGCTTACTAACTCACCAATTTTTGCCGGCAGACGATAAACACGGCCTTTTCGAAGTGCGGTTACAACAAAATGAGATGAGTTTTCTTTAGCCAAATCAATATTCAATTGTGCTTGACGAATAGCGGATAAGACTTGGTCCTCATTATAAGAAAATCGCTTTCCAAGTGCGTGGAATTGATTTCGCGAAGATTCTAGTTGAAATTCTACTTGTTCTAACTTTGACTTACTACCTATGCCGTTGGAGAAGAGTCTTTTTTGTCGCAAATAATTGATAGAATCTTGGGATAAACGTGCTTTCGCGGTTTCTACTTGTAGAGCTAATTCGCTAAGCTTCTTTTTATTCGAAAATGCGGTTTGTAATTGGATTTGTGCGTTTTGTAAATTCACCTTGGCCTCAATCCCTTTGAGCTTGGCAATAATGTCACCAGCATTGACTTTATCGCCCTCATCAACAAGATACTCAATCAATCTTCCGGTGGCTTGAATTCTATGCTCGTATTGGTCTTTGGCTAATATTTTAGAACTGGCATATACGGATTCAATGATGTTTTTACGCGTAGGTTTTATTGTTTTTTCATGCGATTGGCAGCCTACAGCTACCATTAACATTAACGAAATGTTTAGCGCTGTTTTCATAGTTTAAATTTTGAGTTTTTGTGGGGAAATAATATGAGTTAAGTCAGAGTTATTATTCTACGCATTCTCCATTGATAAAAGTACGTTTGACCCTTATTTTATGGAATTTAGCTTGTTCTATGGTCATTAAATCTCGGTTTAAAACGATGAAATCCGCAACCTTACCTTCTTCAATTGAACCTTTGTAGCGGTCTTCTCTATTGGCGTATGCGGCCCAATAGGTCATGCCTAATAGTGCCTCTTTTCTACTGAGGGCTTGATCAGGAAGAAAGGCTTGTTCCAGTGTACCACCCAAATCTTGTCTAAAAACAGCCGAATAAAACGTTGCAAATGGGTTCATATCCTCCACTGGGAAATCTGTTCCTAAGGCGATAATTTTATTCATCATTAAAAGGTCTTTATAAGCATAGGCCCCCTGTTTAACCTCTCTATCGTTTTCACATAGTCGATCAAAGGCCCAAGGTGCATCATAGGTAGCATGTGTAGGTTGTACACTTGGAATAATACTCAAGCCTTGAATGCGAATGCGGTCTCTAGGTGACATGATTTGGGCATGTTCTATCCTCCATCTTGCATCTGACCCATCTCTCAAATAACGACTAAACTCCTTTGCAACGATTGCATTGGCACTATCACCAATGGCATGCACACAAGCCTGAAAATACTTTTCATTTAACAGCGATAAATAAGATGAAAACTCTTTTCGTTGCATCAATTGCAATCCACGGTGTCCATTCCGGTCGCAGTAATCGTGTTTGAGTAACGCTCCACGTGATCCTAGGGCCCCATCTAAAAAAAGCTTTACAGCGGGGCAATGCAAGTAAGGGGTGTTGGGCAAATCACGTTTATAAAGATGAACCATGTTTTCCGTATTCCCCATGAGCATACCATAAATACGAACTTTTAAATCTCCGTTCTTATGAAGCTTCTCATAAAACTTCATTTCTTCAAAACTCAATCCTGCCTCATCTAAGGTCGTAAGACCATATTTATAAACCTTTTTTGCTTCGCATTTAACCGCTTCGGTGAGTGTGGCTTCATCCAATGGTGGGATGAAAGACTTAAACCAATCCGCTGCGTTATCGACAAATACACCTGTTGGGTTCCCAAAATTATCCTTTAGGATTTCTCCCCCTTCAATGAGGGTGTCATAGTTTAGATGAAGCTGATCTAATGCTATCTGGTTCACCCAAATGGCATGACCATCAATACGACTTAAACAAACGGGTTTTGTGCTGAACCCTTTTAGATCCTCGGTTGTGGGCATTCTATTCTCCGTCCACTTGTTTTGATCCCAACCTCGACCAACAACCCAAGGTCTCTGATTCTTTTTGGAGAACTTTTGAACGGCTTTTTGAATCGACTCTAAATCATTATATCCCCAAATATTTAATTCCTTTGTGCCCCTACAATGAGCCAAAAAGTGACAATGCGCGTCAATGAAGCCTGGGTAAATATAGCCACGGTGCCGTTTTGTTTTGGCTTCAGGATATGCTCGAGTTGCAGAATCTAAACTCCCAGTAAAAACGATTTTCCCATTTTTTATAACAAAGGATTCAACCTGTGACCATTGCGTATCACAAACATATATTTTTTTACCAGTATGGATTTTTATTTGCTGCGCTGTAAGACCATAACTTGCAAATAATGCGAAAAAAAATGCTAGATATTTTTGGGGGTTCAGTCGATAGGGTGTGTTTCTCATATTAAACCACGGTATCTTGGTAAATCAAAGTTAACCAAAACAAACCCCATGAAAAAAGTAATCATCATTGTTTTAATCTTAGCAGTTTTAGCCTTCGCCGTAGTTTCATTCTTTTTGAATAAGAAAACAGACCTGGTTGTTGAAGATCCCGCTGAATACACGTTTACCGTTAACGAATTTGTAGAGGAGGGTTTAACTAGCAACGACTCCCTATTCAACGCGAAGTATGTTGGGAAAGTGATAGAAATCAAGGGAGAAATAAAGGTGCTAAACAAGGATGTTCAAAATCCTTCTTTGCAGTTTAACACAAACGATGAATCGATTGTTGTGAATACGGCGTTCGACAAATCCGTTTACGACAAGGTTAAGGCACTTTCACAAGGTGAAGGAGTGAGTTTGACTTGTATTTGCAACGGGTTGTCACTTCCTGAGGATCCTGATGATTTATTGTCTGAAACTATATTTACGTTTAATCGTTGTAACATAAACGAAATCCAATAAAATGAGGAAATATTTTAAATACAGTGTATTGCTGATTATGGCGAGTATCTTTTTTATAGGTCTCGCCAAAGCCCAAGTGTATAAGACCAATAATGGTGAAATAACCTTTGTGAGTAAAACAGATTTTAAAGAGTTTAAAGCAGTCAATAATAACGTTTCTGCGGCGGCTTCTTTTTTTGGCAACGTTCAATTTAGAGTTCCCATCAACTCATTTATTTTTAAATCGGCATTGATGCAAGAACATTTCCAAGAGAATTACATGGAATCTAGCACGTATCCAAACGCCTCGTTCAAAGGTTCAATTATCGAGCCTGAAAAGTTCAAGCTTTCTTCCAAATCTCAAAAGGTAAAGGTAAAAGGGAAGCTAAATATTCATGGGGTTGATCATGAAGAATTGGTCAACGGTACCATCCAAGAAACAAAAGATGGGGTAGTCCTCAAAGCGGATTTCTCTATCGAACTCGATGATTACAACATTAGCATCCCCAAAAACAACATCAACGATATTGCTGAAACCATTGAGATTAATGTTGATTGTCTCTTAATTAGCAAGCCAAAGAAGAAATAGGATTCGCTGACTGATGAGGTTCATAAGTTCTTATCTTTATTTTTTTCTTGTCTTAATCGTGGGGTTCTTTGGGTCATGTAAATATGATAAACGGGACGAGATGTATGGTTCGAATGAATGTGATACAACGGTAGTTTATTATGAAGATATCAGGCTGCAATTTGAGCAAGATTGTTTCGGATGTCACCTTGCAGGAAATGGTACAGGAGTCGAATTCTATGATCACACTTCATTAAAGAACTACGCCGAACAACGTAAATCCTTGTTGATCGGTGTTACCAATCATACGTTGGGAAGCCCTATGCCTAAAGGGAGTGAGAAATGGTCTGTATGCAGAGTAAATAAATTGAAAGCATGGATTAATCAAGGCATGAAAAGAAGATGAGTTCTACCAATCTATTTGTGACTTTCCTTATGAGCATTGCAAGTTGGTTTTCACCCAATAAGCCAGTAGAGGATATTGAGTCAAAAAAACCAGATACAAAAGAAGAGTCATCCAACACTACAAAAACCAAAAAACCGCTTACAAAAACCCATATTCAGTCTAAATCATTAAGACTGATCACAGGTCATACAACCTCAACCCTGCCTAAGGGCACTTTTGAGTTAGCGATCCAACATCGCTTTGGAGCCTTAAGTTCTGGGGCTGAAAATCTATTTGGGCTAGATAATTTTAACAGCATAAGAGTTGGTTTTGATTATGGAATCTCTGACCAAATTACTGCTGGGTTCGGACGGAGTTCGCTTCAAAAAACATGGAATGCTTGTAGTAAATGGAGATTTATTGGTAAGCCAGATTCAAAATTTAATGCTAGTTATATAGCAGATGTTGCGATTGATGGGAGACATAGTTCGAAATGGGGATTGGATCCATTCTTTTGGAGTCATCGATTGGCATATACACATCAATTGGCCCTGTCTTACGCTCCAACGAATACTACACTGATCGGTCTGACTCCGTCTTTGGTGCATCTTAATTTAGTGGAGAAGAGTAACTATTCCAATGACATTCCCGTTTTGGGGTTTTTTGCTCGTCAGCAAGTATCAAAGAAGCTAGCCTTAACGATTGAAGGGAGTACCTTGTTAAATGGAATTGTACCTACCCAAAGTAAGCAAAATCCAACACTAGGACTAGGATTTGAATACTACACGCCTCAGCATGTTTTTCAGGTAAATATCACAAATTCTCGATCGATGAATGAAAGGTATTTCTTAATTCAATCACCCAATTCTGTAGAAATAAAAGATTTCTGTTTAGGGTTTAATTTGATTAGAAGATGGTGAGCATAGCGAAGTACATGAAATTATTAGTATCTCTAGTTTTTCTTGGTTTTAGTAGCCATTTCTTATCCGCCCAAGTTGAAGACTTTGATTTATTGGGTGATGATGTGGCACAGGTTCGTGATGTGGGATATGCGTTTAAAACCAATCGAGTGATCAATCTTCAGAGTTTAGAATCTACGAGTCAAGGGGTCTTAGATTTTAAGATGTTTCATAGGTTCGGAGCCTGGAACTCAGGATTTTATGAGGGATTTGGTTTGGATCAGGCCACTGTTCGCTTTGGGTTTGATTATGGATTAACCAAAAGATGCCAGTTATCCATGGGTCGAAGTAATATAAACCAGAGTAAAAATGTGGATGCTTTGGTAAAGTATCGCTTTTTACAACAGAAAACAGAAGGAATGCCAATCTCATTATTGGGTGTCTTTGGAACGCAATACCTTTTGGGGTCTAGATTCGATTCTATTTTAACCAATCAACAGCGAGCATCTTATTTCGGTCAGTTAATCATTGGTAGTAAATTGAACGAAAACCTTAGTATACAATTTAGTCCTACGTTTTTGTATAACACGTCACATGCCATTATTTCTGATCCTAATCGTCAAGCATCTCAGCAATGGGCTCTTGGCATGGGAATGAGATATAAGATTTCAAAACGAAGTAGCATAAATGTGGAGTACATACCGGTTCTTACCGGTAAAGGTGCGGTTCATAATTCATTTTCAGTGGGTATGGATCTTGAAACAGGCGGACATGTTTTTCAGTTTCAACTTACAAATAGTATGGGGTTAAATGAGGCCCAATTCATAAGCAATACGACGAATCAATGGAATAATGCTGGCATTAGACTAGGTTTTAATCTTTCACGAGTATTTACCATTGTGAAACCAAAAGAACTTTAAACCTATCAGGTTTGATTTTTGCATCAGGGGTTGGCACGGTTCAACCCTTTTTTTATAATGTCTGTATTGTGGGATATCCATAAAGATGAGGATTCCCTTCGATTTTGGTGATGATACAGGAGTAAGTTTTACTCATAGGTGTATCATTCCCGCGATATTCATAGCTTATTCGCAATAGGCTTTTCTGGTCCCAATATTTGATATCGCTTAACTTTAGAGCATGATGTAATATTTGGGTATCGATATTTAAGTTTTGATCGTTTGAAGTGTATCGATAATCTATCTGTTGTAAAGCCTGATTAAATCCTTTTTGAAAAAGGGCAGAAACCAAATGCCTAGTTTCATGTTTTGGCTCAGTTAGGCTTGAATCAATGATTGAAATAAAGAGTAAGTCGTTCCTGTCTATGGGACCTAATTCTTTAATTATCGACTTGAATTCAATAAATCGGGGCTTTTCTGAACTTAAAGTAAATGTCATATGGCGTTGACTTTCCCAAAAAGATTTTCCTTCGTTTGTTGCCATAAATAATTCACCTCCTTGGTAAAATGTACGTACTGGACTTCTTGTTTGTTTTGGTATTAAATGGAGCCGACTGTATAAGGCGGTGATAATCGACATATCTGTTCCTGAGTTGAGAACGAAGATATTCGTATCACTTGAAAAGCGGGTGATGCTATCAATAAAACGAGAGGTATATAGTTGCTCTTGCAGCAGTGTAACTGTATAGGGTTTTTCTTTCAAGTGATATTGAAACACATCCGGTGGTCCATCGATAATAATCCCAGTATTTTTAATTGGGGGATTTTGAGCAATTGTTTCAATCGGAAAATGATATTTATCAATTAGTGCCGTACTATAAAACCCTTTCTCAATGATGCCGCTGTAGCATAAAGAACTAACCCAAATAACCGCCCAAAGTCGCATAATGTAGGGTGGGGCAAATCGAAAAAAATTGGCAATACTGCCGATGAAGAATGGAAGTGCAAAATACAAAACGTTGTCATGTAAAACAGGCTTAGATAGTTTTGAATAGCTGAAACCAATGATGAAAACAAACGCCCAAACACCAAAAATAAAAATCGAATTTTGATAAGGTTTTAGGGGCTTTTTCTTCCATAGTATCCATAGAATTTGAACTGTTAGGGCTAGGACTAACTCGAGTATGATCAAACGCGAATCGTTGAAAATATGAAAAAAGTGATTCCCAATAAATGATACATCAGGAGCACTCAGCCAGGTTAATCCACCTATTTTTAGTTGATCAAAAAAGACCCCGAGATGGGGTAAAAATAATAAAAATGATCCCCCCAAAATCAATAAGACCTCCTGATAGCTGGTTTTATGCATTTTTGTATCCAACGAAAGAATGAAGAATCCAGTTAATCCTGCGAAGTAGTGACTATACGCAGCCATCGCCAGTCCAATACTTGCAAGCAGTACTTTTAATGCGCGATCCCGGCGAATTGTAAGGGAATAGGAGAATATAGAAAGCCAAAGAAACCCAATGGTATATGGACGTACCCATTGTCCCATCATTGATGGCCAGTACAAAAATAGAAGGCTCGAAGCGATAAAGAACGCGGGCTTAAAACCTAGTCTGCGGGTGAAATAGATATAATAAAAAACAATAGATAGCAGGCTGATTAATGTCCATAAAAACTTAAGGTTTTGAGTGCGTATCATACCAGACTTTTGATTCACCCACAAGAAGGTTTGTACCAATGCAGGGTGACCGTCAATACGAACGCCATGATCAATATGGTCGCTGAAGGTTTCTGCATTTTCGGCGCGGAAAATGGCACCCAATTCATCCGAATCAAAAGGTCGATCCGATAGAAACGTAAAACGAAAAATAACCGCTATAATAAGGGCTAGGAAAAATGGGCTATGGATCTTTATTATTCGCTTTGCAAGAATCCTCATTTAGGTTTTTTGCTTTTCTTTTTGGGCAGAGGGGAAGAGAATATTGTTAAGGATCAAGCGATATCCTGGGCTGTTAGGATGTAAGTTAAGATCAGTAGGCGGTTCTCCAACATGGTGCTGGTAATCCTCAGGATCATGACCCCCAAAAAAGGTCCAAGTACCTTTTCCCATTTCCCCGTGAATATATCTTGCTTCATCTAGTAATACATTCTCGCCCATAACGAGAACATCACTCTTGATTTTGCTCTTTCTGAATGCCGTTGTTTGCCCCATGAATCCACGCACAGTTTTGGTGTGGTTTTGGGTTAGGATAGATGGAATTAAATCCCACTTGGCAGAATAGTCAAACAACGTGAATAAGTCTTCTTCTTCTCGCACGTTTCTTCTGCTAGGGTCAACATCGATATCCGAGTACTCGTAGACATATGGGTTTGACTCTAATTTGAAATTTTTAAATGCAAAACACTCGGTATAGTCTAAATCTTTTTGCGCATTTGGACTCATTGGGGTTCCGTCAAACATGCGTTCGCAAATGTCTGTCTCTTGTGCTGAAAGGGCTATGTCATAGGTGTCTGTGGCGCTGCACATAGCAAACAAAAACCCACCACCAAGGCAAAAATCTCTTATTTTTAGAACGACTGCGCGTTTCAATTCTCGAGCGGATTTAAAGCCATGTTTTCTTGCCATGGACTCTGTTTCTTTGACTTGTTCCTGATACCATGGAGCGCTCGAAAAGGATGCCCAAAATTTCCCATATTGTCCCGTAAAGTCTTCATGATGTAAATGCAGCCAATCATATTCAGGAAGTTTATCGCTCAGTACTTCATCGTCGAAGACTATGTCATATGGGATTTCCGCGTATGTAAGTACCATGGTTACCGCATCATCCCATGGCTGTTTTGATTTTGGTGAGTAGACGGCAATCTTGGGTGCATTGAGCAATTTTACCATGTTCATATTCACCGACGGATCTGATATTTCAGTTTCTATTTTTAGTGCATCAGTCTCTGAAATCACCTGGAAACTTACACCTCTTGTTTTACATTCGGTTTCTAACTTTTCCGAGTAGTTCGACATGAAGCTACCGCCTCTGTAATTTAGGAGCCAAAGGACCTCAAGTTGATTCCTTTCCAACATCCAATAAGAAATCCCATAGGCTTTAAGATGGTTGGTTTGGTTTTCATCCATCGGAATTAATATCCGATTACCAAAGACTGGGAACGCTCCAAAAAAGAGGCAAAGAAAAATTAAGATGCGATACGTTGACCTAGCCATACCAATAGGATACCAAGAATTATTGAAAAGATTACGTATTGCAGGGCTAAACCATAGGATTTATCGTTGAGATACCTAAAGGTTTCTAACCCAAGACCAGAAAAGGTGGTGAGCCCACCCATGATACCAGCTATCCAAAATGATTTTTCCATAGGAGAATTTAACTTTATCCATAGCCAACCAATGAAAAAGCACCCCAAAGCATTGACTAAAAAAGTGCCCCAAGCAAATGTTTGTGTATCAAAAGGGATAAACCGGTTTGCCGCAAATCGAATGGAGGAACCGATTCCACCACCCAATAATGCCAATAGGTAAAACTTCCACGACATAATAGCGAAGTTACAGAAATCTTAGATGCTCTATCAACTTCAAAAAGTAACTTTGCACTTGTGTTATATAGGATTTCAAATCTGATTGATGAATCTCCGCGAGTTCGCAGGTTTTTTTTACAACCTGTGCATGAAGAAGAGAATACCATAAATTTTACTCCGGGTCAATTTATAATCCTTCAAAAGGAACTGAAAGACGGCGAAATACCCCTCCAGAGAAGCTATTCTATCGCAAACATCAAAACGAATGTCAAAGAGATTGAACTTTGTATAGTCATCAACCAAACAGGCGTATTTACGCCATGGTTATTCTCTTTAAATATCGGAGACCAAATTCAGGGTAGTGAACCACAAGGGTTGTTTAATCTCAGTGAAGTATCTTCTTCTGTGCCATATATATTTGTGTGCACTGGCACAGGGGTTGCGCCTTTTAGGAGTATGATTCAAAAGGTATTAAACGAATCAAATAACCATGTTTATTTGGTTTTTGGTAACCGAATAGAAGAAGATATTCTTTACCGCGAATATTGGGAGTCCCTTTCTGATAAACAGGAGCGATTTACATTCATCCCAACCCTTAGTAGGGTGTCGAAATGGATGGGTAGAACCGGTTATGTACACGATATCTACAGGGAATTATTGGAGAACGGAGAAGATGCTAGAATATACGTTTGCGGCTGGCAAGAAATGTGCAAGGAAACAAGAACCAACCTAAAATCAATGGGGTATAATCGACGCCAATACCATTTTGAACAATACGATTAGTAAATTTTTGGGTAAATTTTGGTGATGTGGGCTTTTTCCCCTTAATATTGCACGTGTTGCTGATATTCAATCAGCCACATATTTAGAATTCCCACTTACTATTTTATTGAATACGGATTATATGACCCAATCCCCTGATTTTGCGAAGAAGAGTGTGGCTGAACTGCGTGTGTTAGCCGAAGCATTGGAAATTGAAGGATTTTCGAAATTGAAAAAGGCAGAGTTAATTGAGGCGCTTGTTAACGCTTCTAGTAAAGACTCAAACAATAATCAAGAAGCGGATAAAACTACGGAAGCACATGATAAACCTAAGCGCAAACGTATGAGAGTTACAGATTCTGCAGATGATCAAAAACCGTCCCTCGCATCTGATGAGAAGAAGACGATGAGTAGAGATAAAAGTGCAGATTCTGAAAAAGCAGAAGCTGAAATGCCTGATATAAAGGAAGGTAGGAGACGTAACTCAGAGGATAGACCAAACAGAGAGCATCGCAAGCGCGATAGGAAACCGGAAGATTCCGCTGAATCTGATAACGAATCAACAAATGCCAAAGAAGAAAAGCCTGAGACTGAGGAGCAAAAGCGAAGAAAAGAAAAGCTTAAGCTCTTAACAGAAATGGATGGTGTTGTGACTACTCAGGGAGTATTAGAAACAGTTTCGGACGGATACGGTTTTTTGAGATCTCCCGATTACAATTACCAACCATCTCCAGATGATGTTTACGTGCCGAGCTTCATGATTAAGCAAAATGGTCTTAAAGTGGGAGATACCATCAGAGGAAGCATTCGACCACCAAAGGATAATGAGAAATATTTCTGCTTGGTTAAGTTAGAAACGGTAAATGGGAAATCACCAGAATCGGTTAGAGATAGGGTAGCATTTGAACATTTGACACCGCTTTTCCCAGATGAAAAATTGGACCTTTGTGACAATCCTAAGCATTATTCTAACCGAATCATTGACTTAATTTCACCCATCGGTAAAGGACAACGTGGGTTGATCGTTTCTCAACCAAAGACGGGTAAAACTTGGTTATTACAAGGTATTGCAAATGCCATAGCCAAGAATCATCCAGAAGTATACATGATGATACTTTTGATTGATGAAAGACCTGAAGAGGTGACCGATATGGCAAGGAATGTAAGAGCGGAGGTAGTTGCTAGTACATTTGATGAACCTGCTGATAAACATGTGAAGCTTTCGAATATGGTGCTTGAGAAAGCGAAACGGTTGGTAGAATGTGGTCATGATGTTGTTATTCTTCTAGATTCTATCACACGTCTAGCGCGTGCATTTAATACGGTTCAACCAGCGTCGGGTAAAATACTGTCCGGTGGTGTTGATGCTAATGCTCTTCAAAAGCCTAAGCGTTTCTTTGGAGCCGCAAGAAATATTGAAAACGGTGGCTCCCTAACCATCATTGCCACGGCCCTCACCGATACGGGTTCAAAAATGGATGAAGTGATTTTTGAAGAGTTTAAAGGAACAGGTAATATGGAATTACAGTTAGATCGTAAGTTATCTAACAAACGAATATTCCCAGCCATCGATATTACGGCCTCAAGTACAAGGCGTGAGGACTTGCTTATTGATAAAACGGCACTACAAAGAATGTGGGTAATGAGGAATTATCTCGCAGATATGAACTCTGAAGAAGCCATGAATACTTTCCTCAAGTACATGCAAAATACCCAAGATAATACCGAGTTCTTGGTTAGTATGAATGGATAATGAATAGAGTAGCGGTCATAACTGGTTCAAGCCGAGGTATTGGTTTAGCCGTAGCAGAGAAATTTGCTATGCAGGGCTTTGATGTCGTGATTCACGGTCGAAACCAAGAGAAACTGAATACAGTTGTAAATGATATTCAAACAAGATTTCAAGTGAAAGTAACTGGGTTTGCTGCTGACTTAAGTAGCAAGTCTGAATGTTCTTCATTTGTACGCAATGTCATTGCGTTGCATTCAAGTATTGATGTTCTTGTAAATAATGCTGGGGTGTTCCTTCCGGGTACATTGATGGAAGAGACCGATAACCAAATGGAAATGCAAATGAGTACAAATTTCTTTTCCGCTTATTTCACAACCAAGGGATTATGGACTGTACTCAAGAAAAATGAACGCTCGCATGTTATTAATATGTGCAGCATAGCAAGCATTACAGCGTATGATGCAGGCGGAGGATACGCAGTCACAAAACATGCCCTACATGGATTTACAAAATCGTTAAGAAAAGAAGGTATTCCATTGGGTATACGAGTGACATCTGTAATGCCAGGAGCTACCTATACGGATTCATGGTCTTCAGTTGATTTACCTCAAAGTAGATTTATGACAACCAGTGATGTGGCCAATACCGTTTGGAACGCATGGGAAATCAACGAACATACCGTGATGGAAGAGGTGATTATTCGCCCAATCGAAGGAGATATTTAAAAAAATCAAAAGATTTCCGATAAAATGTGATAACTGCCGCTGATGAATAACAAAATTCAGCGTCTAATCAGTTATATTTGGAAAAATTAATTAGAATTTAACAGGAATGAAAAAGTTATTATTTGTAGGAATGGCTTTGTTTGGGGTTCTAAATCTGAACGCTCAAGGTATAAAGTCAATGCCAATTCATCCGCAGGATACTAAGATTGGTGGTATTTTACCCAAACAACGAATTCACACGAAAAATGGAGATGTTATTTCAAAAAGAAGAGAAACCATTAGTGGGCAATACAACTTCGTGACGTCTTATGGAGAAACTTGGATGATCGGTGATCCTACCAGTTATGTTAGATGGATTACGGAAGATACCAATGCCATTACCATGTATACAGACGGAAATTCTGGTAGATCTTACGTGCATACGATTGGTTCAAGCTTTGATCCAAAGGATTCTGCTTATGAGGTTACGGGTCAACCGGTTCTAACTAGATTTAACCCCTACACGGTAGACACACTTAGATGGTTACAGTTCTACGTGCGTCAAGTTGACTCTGTAGAAATGGAGTCTGAAATGCAAGAGGTAGTTGACACGGTATATGTTCAGTATTTTAACTTTACAAGTATGGATTTTGCCGGTTTACAAGGAATTACAGATTTCTTTGGTTATCCAAAGAGAGACAACTACGATCCTAAAACATTGCTAAACTCTTCTGCCCTCGCGACAGATACTATTCTTTTTAGAACAGGTGATGGTGATAGCGTTGATTATGCTGGTGGTTCATTGTTCTCATCTCTTACAGGTACTGTTCCTCCAGATGCTGTACGTTCATTGAGTACTAATACGAATGAGTTACGTGCTAATAATGTGTGTTTTTCAATCACGTTTAAGCCGATGATCAAGGCTCAGCTAAACGATACTTTCGTTAACTGGAATGGCCCTAACTACAAAGGTAAAATCAACGGCTATGGAGTGCGAGCGCACTATTGGACAGACCTTGCCATTCGTGCAATTTCAACGCGTCGTTACAACAATACATTTTGGGTTCCATCTTTCCTAAGAGATGGTGCTACTAGTAATGGGTGGAAGTCTTATATTTCCACTTCTGCTTATACCACCACTACATTGTTAGGGTATTGGATAGATATTACTACTGAGAATGCGAGTACAGAAGAGCTTAACGGGCTAAATACTTTAAAAGTATACCCGAATCCAGCTACTATGGATAATCAAATATGGGTGGCTTTCGATTTAAATCAAAAGTCAATGGTTGATGCTCAAATCATGAATCTAAACGGTCAGATTTTGGCAAATGTAGATGCTCGTGAGTTAAACGCTGGTACTAACGAACTTGCTCTTCCTACACAATCCCTGAAGCCAGGTGTGTACATGGTTCAAGTGAACAGCGCTATCGGAACGGAGACCACCAAATTTATTCTTAAATAATAAATCAAAACGTTTATAGAAAGGGGGCGCTACAGCGTCCCCTTTTTTTATGTCTCAAATAATTTGCAGTTACCTTTGTAGAGTGAGACAAAAGTTCGTTTTGATTTTTTCATTGGTGTTCTTGGTGAATTCAACCAAAGCTCAAATCTTCTCAGCATTACAGAATTCGAATTTCTCGGGTGTAAATCTTATCTATACAAACCCAGCACAAGTTGCGATGATGACTCACAAACGGAGTGCAACAGTTGGGGTTATTGGATATGATTTAACAAACGACTATTTCAGTTTAGAGGCTCCCTTTTCTTTATGGAAATTAATAACAGGAGGGGTAGATGATAAATACCGTAATACAGATGGTAGTATCGACTGGCAAAAAGAATGGCTAACAGAAGATCCAAATCGAAACGATATTAATTTCAATTTAAGCACGGAATTTAGAGGCCCATCATATGTGAATCATTATGGTCGTTTTGTTTGGGGAACAGCCACAAGAACAAGGTCTACCTTGGATATTAACGGTTTGTCAAAGGGAGCTTGGTCGTGGGGACGGCAGTGGCTTGATAGCCAGAAGTTGGAAAGTCCGTTAGTGATCATTTCAGATGAGTTTGAAGCCCAAGCAAATTCATACCAGGAACTATCTGCAGTTTTGGCGGCAAAAGTGGTTGATGGAGAACGTTTCAAACTAGGTATTGGAACTACCCTTAAGGGGATTTTGGGTTTGGGGAGTGTGAACATAAAGAACAACGGTATCAAATTCAATGGTATCGGGATGGATACCGTGGAGGTAACAAGTGGTTACATGGAGGTGGCCTATACAGATAACAGTATCCTTAGACAGTTATTTAGTGGTGTTTTATCTGGAGGGTTACCGAGGTTAAGTGAGATTCACGGCTTAGGTTTCGGGATGGATGCAGGTATTTCTATGGAATTTGGCAAGGATATGTCCACAGGTGAGAATGAACAACATAAATTTAGGGATTATAAATTTAAAGTTGCTGCATCTGTAACCGATATAGGTCAGATTGGATATACAAATGCCAATGATGGTTTTATCATAGATGGAAGTAATGGTTTCAAAATGCCACTGACCACTCCTGAATTTGCAAATGCAGTGGAGCAAGGTTCTCAGGCTGTTTTGGATCATATCATAGAAACAGCTCGCAACGAGGGTGTTTTAAAGAGCAATAGTAAGACAACCAGGGTAACCCTTCCATCCACCATGCATTTACAGTTAGATTACAAGGTATACACAGGGTTTCTCATTGCTGCTCATTGGCAGCAAAGATTTAATTGGAACCAAGGAGATTTTCAGTTTGCTTCAAGAAACAGCTTAACAGTAGTACCACGTTTTGAACACAAATGGTTTGAATTTGCATTACCGATTCGGTATCAGGCAAATTTTGATCCTTGGAGTTTTGGAGGGTTTCTACGTTTAGGCCCCGTCTTTTTCGGTACCGATAATATGGCGAACATGTTTCGGGCCAGTAAATACTCTGGCATGAACCTTTACATGGGTATAACTACCTTGATTAAATAACGGTTAGTTAAATCTTTTAATTTTGGCTCCGAGAGGATTCAGACGTTCTTCAATTCTCTCATAACCACGGTCAATTTGTTCAATGTTGCGGATGGTACTTTTCCCTTTCGCACTCATAGCGGCAATCAATAAAGCAACTCCCGCACGAATATCAGGTGAGGACATAGTGATTCCTCTTAATTGGGTTTTTCTATCTAGGCCAATTACCGTTGCCCTATGGGGATCACAAAGGATAATCTGTGCTCCCATATCAATGAGGTTGTCTACAAAAAATAACCTGCTTTCGAACATCTTCTGATGAATCAATACGGTACCTCTTGCTTGAGTTGCAGTCACTAAGGCGATAGAAATCAGGTCAGGGGTAAACCCAGGCCATATTTGGTCTGAGATGGTTAGTATTGAACCATCAATGAATGAATCAATTTCGTAATGCTCGTTGTCTTTGATCAGGATATCGTCACCCTCAATTTTCATATTGACACCTAATCGTTGGAAGGTTCGTGGGATAATTCCTAATTGGTCAATGCGACAATTTTTTAAACGAATATCGCTATTTGTCACTGCGGCCATACCTATGAATGAGCCAATTTCAATCATATCGGGTAAACAACGATGGGTACATCCGCCCAATGATGCAACACCTTCAATGATAAGCTTGTTACTACCAACGCCACTGATCTTGGCTCCCATAGAGTTCAACATTCGACACAATTGTTGTAAATAGGGTTCACAGGCGGCGTTGTATATTTCAGTTTTTCCTTCGGTGAGCACGGCTGCCATTAAGATATTTGCGGTACCTGTAACCGATGCTTCATCTAAATGCATGTGACAACCTCTCATGTTCTCTCCGTACACCTTGTAAAAACTCTCTTCGCTTAGATATTCAAAACGTGCGCCGAGCGACTCAAATCCCTCGAAATGAGTATCAAGGCGTCTTCTACCAATTTTATCGCCACCGGGGCTAGGGATGTATCCCTTGCCAAATCGAGCGAGTAATGGACCAACAATCATGATGGAACCTCTTAAGGCAGCTCCTTGTACTTTGAAATCAGCCGAGTCTAAAAAATCAAGATCAATGTTTCCAGAATTAAAGGAATAGCTTCCACGTTCAATTCTTTCTACTTTTACACCTAAATTCTTGAGTAGTTCAATAAGTTTAAGTACGTCTCTTATTTCAGGGATATTCTCGATATGTACGGTATCTTCTGTTAGTAGAACCGCACATAGAATTTGAAGAGCTTCGTTTTTAGCCCCTTGCGGAGTCAATTCACCTTTGAGTTTGACACCTCCCTCTATTTCAAAATAAGCCATGTTTAATATCGACGATTGCGACGCCCTTTGTTTTTATTGTTATTCTTACGCCCAAAGTTTCGATTCTTTGGTTTCGGTGTGAAATTCTTACTAGCATCCGCGGATACCGTTAGTTCTTCAGCTGATGGGGATAACTTGCCTTTGGATAGTATTTTCATATGTTCAGCGATAACCTCGTTGCTTAGGTTCTCGTTGTTCCAAATTTTACAACTGTTATACATGAAAGACGCAATGAGATCAACAAGGTCTTGTCGTAATTCCTCGTCTTCAATTGAAGCAGCTTCTTCAATCATATTTTGGAGGTTTCTTCCATAAAACCTAAAGCGTATGACGCTATCAAAATAGCCAATCTGACCAGGTTTTTCGGCTTTTTCTTCCTCGGTAGGTAAGGGAAAGGGAGCGTCAACATCTAAACTAAAACCACTAATTTGATGGACGTAGCCCCACAACACTTTTTCGTAATCGGTTTGTTGCTTTAAGTTCGGGTTTAATGTGGTCATTACTTCCACCAAACCGCTAACCCATCGAGTCCTTTCAGCTTTGCTAGGTAACGTTTGTAAGTGAGTCACATAATCTTGGATGATTCTTCCATATTCTGAGATATTCAGTGGCTCTCTCTGGGTATTGTAATCTTCTTGTAAAGTATTCATTCAGACTGAGTACAAATTAAGGGTAGATTATCGAATAACCTAAACTTTTACAGCCTAAAGTTGTTCCACTTTTAACATGAGAGCACAGATTATTCAACACTATATCACGAGCGTAAAGAAAAACGAAAAATCCCCCAAAGGAGTTTTCAACTTTTGCGAAGAATTGGGGATTTCCGAATCAGACTTTTATAATGAGTTTTCTGACCTAGACGAAGTAAACGAAAGTATTCTCCCTGAGCTATGGAAGGAGGTAGTTTCGGCTTTGGATGAACAATCTTTTTATCAAGAAGCGAGTGCTGGTGACAAACTTCTCTCAACCCTGTACGCCTTTTTTGAAAAGCTGAAGGAAAACAGAAGCTACTTTCTGATTTCTTACAAGGATTGGAAAAACCCACAGGAGTCAGTTAAGGGGATGAAACACTTTAGAAGCTCTTTTTTGGAATACGCAAAATCAATCCAATTAGATTCTACCGAAATCGGGGTAGATGTAGTGGATAAGAATGCGGCCAAGCTAAGCCACAATGCGCTTTTTGCCAATGTACTGTTTGTTTTTCATTTTTGGTTGAATGATCGCTCTAAAGGCTTTGAGAAAACCGATGCTTGTATAGAAAAGTTGTTTACACTTTCTCTCGAATTAATCGGAAATCAAACATTGAAAAAAGCGATCGATCTAGGTAAATTCTTATTTACTCAAAAGAAATAGAATGAACGACCAACAGAATATGACGAGCTCGAAGATTGGTCGAGCTGCAAAATTAGTGGGCACCGGCGCCAAAATAGGTGGTAATTATTTAAAATACTACGCGAAGAAGAGTGTCCTCGGAAAGGACGATAAAGAAAACCTTCATGAGGATAACGCGGGGGATATTTATGAATCCCTCAGCAACTTAAAGGGTAGTGCCCTTAAAGTGGCCCAAATGCTTAGCATGGATAAGAACATTTTGCCAAGGGCTTATTCGGAGAAGTTTACGATGTCACAATATTCAGCCCCACCAATGTCAACTCCTCTTGTAATGAAAACGTATAAATCTGCTACAGGTAAATTTCCTACAGAAGATTTTGACTCATTTGATGGAAAGAGTTTGGCTGCTGCCTCCATTGGGCAGGTTCACTTAGCCACCAAAGGGGATAAAAAGTTTGCGATTAAAATCCAATATCCTGGTGTTGCTGATTCCATCAAAAGTGATTTGAAACTGGTAAAGCCGGTGGCAAATGCCATGTTTGGTTTATCGGAAAAGGAAATGAAAAAATACTTTGAGGAAGTAGAGGAGAAATTGATGGAAGAGACACAGTACGACCTTGAATTGCGAAGAGGTCGTGAGATTTCTGAAGCTTGTTCACATATTGATGGTTTATCCTTTCCGAAATACTACCCCGAATACAGCAATAATAAAGTACTGGTGATGGATTATCTATCCGGTTCTCATCTGAAAGAATTCTTGCAAACCAATCCTACAGGTCAAATTAAAAACAAGCTCGCTCAGACATTATGGGATTTTTATGAGTATCAGCTACATACACAAAAGGCAATTCATGCCGATCCTCATCCTGGAAATTTCCTTTTCCAAGATGACGGCACGGTTGGAGTGATCGATTTTGGCTGTATAAAGGAAGTGCCACAAGACTTTTACTACAATTATTTCCCATTGCTGATAGAAGAAGTGCAGCATGATGAAAGATTGATTGAAAAGTTATTGCGAGAGATTGAAATCATTTTCCCAAACGACAGTGATGAGGTCAAAAATGAATTGACGAACGCCTTTTTGAAGATGACAGAGTTATTATCTCGCCCGTTTAGAACGGAGAGTTTTCGTTTTACTCAATCTTTTTTAGATGAAATTTATCAAACAGGAGAGGAAATATATAAAATCCCAGAAGTTAGGAAGCCATCAGAACCTAGAGGTAGTAAACATGCATTGTATGTAAACAGAACCTATTTTGGTATCTACAGTATCATGACAGACCTTGACGCCACGATTCATGCGGGAGGACAAGACTGGAAGCACAAAATACTAGCTTACCACGATATAGGAGAAGCAGATCTTAAGGCTTAATTCATACCTTGTAAGCACGGTCTTTCCATTTTGTCTTGAGTGGCAAAATGAAGAATATGGTGGTTGGCGTTCAATTAGCATTAATTTATTAATGGCGATTTGGGATGGATTCAAAGGAGTAACCTTGATTGCTCAAGGCATGCATGTATTTTGGAAGCATTACTTTCAATTGTTTCCATGCTTTAGAACTGTCGTGAAAAACCACGATGCTCCCAGGTTTTGAATTCCTGATTAATTGTTTGAGTGCTTGGTTGATATCGATTTTGTCGTCATAATCGTAACTGATTAAATCCCACATAATAATTTCATATCCCGATTCTTTCAATGATTTGGTTTGACGTTTAGTGATTCGTCCATAAGGGGGTCTAAATAAAGAAGACGTTGAATATTCCTCTAGGGTTTCTTGGCATTTATTCGTGTTTTTAACATAGTCATCATGCGATGTTTGCCAACCTTTTAGATGATTCATGGTATGATTAGCTAGTACATGGCCCTGATTTATGATCTCCTGTGCTATTTTTCTATGTTTCTGTATGTTCTCACCTACGCAGAAGAACGTGGCTTTGGCATGATATTGAAGTAGTGTATCCAATACAAATCGGGTGGGTTTTGGATCGGGCCCGTCATCAAATGTTAGATATATTATGGGCTCTGTTGTTTTGATTTTCCAAGTGTAATTCTTGAATAACTTTGGCAGCCAGGAAGGCATCTTATAGATCCTCACACAGCAAAAATGGCGTTAAATTTCTTGGAAACCATAACTTTGTATTCATGGCTGAAAAATTGGTACTTGTTGGAGGTGGATTGTCAGGGAGTTTAATGTCAATATACCTCGCAAAAAGAGGGTATGATGTACATCTCTACGAGAGAAGAGATGACATGAGAAAAGGTGATTATCAAGGTGGGAGAAGTATCAATCTTTCGTTGTCTACTCGAGGGTTAAACGCACTAGCGAAGGTGGGCCTTGCCGATGATATTTTGAAAATCGGTATTCCTATGTATGGACGTATGATGCATTCTATTGAAGGGGAGCTCAAATTTCAACCTTACGGAAGGGATGATCAGGCCATTAATTCTGTTTCACGCGGAGAGTTAAACATTAAGCTACTACAACTAGCAGATGAATATCCAAACATCCACATGTATTTCAATCACAGGTGTGCACATATGGATTTAGACAATAGTGTGGCCACTTTTCAAAATAGGGAAGACCAACACATAAAAGTTGAGGGAGATGTGTTCTTAGCTACAGATGGTGCTTTCTCAGCAGTTCGTGATGCTATGATTAGAAACCCAAGACATGACTTTAGCCAGACTTATGAGTCTCACGGATATAAAGAATTAGAAATTGTTCCCAATGCCGATGGGTCTTTCCAAATGGAAGAGCAAGCGCTGCATATTTGGCCAAGATCTTCATTCATGATGATTGCACTTCCTAATCCAGGTGGTAACTACACGTGTACCTTGTTTCTACCTTACGAGGGCGAAGTGAGTTTCGAACATCTGAATACGGACGAAGAAATCATGAATTTCTTTGAAACCTATTTTAAGGACGCTATTCCCATGATGCCAAACCTATTGGAGGATTTCAAAAATAACCCTATAGCACATTTAGTGACAACTAGAACGTATCCATGGGTAAAAAATAAATCAGCCTTGGTTGGAGATGCTGCACACGCTTTGGTTCCATTCTACGGACAAGGCATGAATTGCTCGTTTGAGGATTGCGTTGTATTAGATCAGTGCATAGAAGAATATGGTGCAGATTGGGATAGAATATTGGACGTGTATCAAAAAAGACGAAAGCCCAATGCAGATGCTATCGCTGATTTGGCTATCCAAAACTTCGTGGAAATGCGTGATTTAGTGGGGGATGAGGAGTTTTTAAGAAGAAAAGGTCTAGAAAAGCAATTGATCGATCATTACCCAGGTCAATATAAGTCGCAATACGAGAGGGTGACATTTACCAATGATGATTACAAAGAGGCCTTGATGGCGGGTGAAAAAAATCAACAATTCCTAAATCTTCTTATTGAAAACGGATTAGAAAACCAGATTGATCAGGAAAACAAAATAAGGCCACTCCTAAACGAATGGTTTAACTGAGGGTCATTTAGTGACTCTTTTTAGATTCTAATACCGAATCAATATAATCGGGGTTATAGTCGGTCTTGTATTCCAGCTTTTGAGTATATTTTTTTCCTGTTTTTTGATGGTACTCCTTGTTGGGTAAAAGAATTGTGATATATGCCCAAACGGCTAATCCTGTAATGACAAGAAAGAACGTTACGGCCACGATAAGCTTCATCTTTTGTTGTTTTTCCATAATCAAAAAGGGTCTTTTATATTCAATTGAGAGGCAATTTCTTTAATGTCTTTGGAAACTTCCGGATTGAGTGGAATGCCATTCTTTACTCTTTCATCTGTAGTTGCTTTTTCTAAATCACCTGCAGCTTTTACCTTCTGGGAGTTGATGGGTGTACTATTTCGGAATCGTTCAAGCCAAATACTCACTTGTTTTTTGGCGGTACCTTTTGGTGAGAAACCATCGATATCCCAGCAACCAACAAAATGACCGAGACCTTCTCCTGGCATGTGATTACTTGGTTCTAAAAAGGAAACAAAAGGTGGTGCCCAAGGTCCAAAAGAAGCTCCCGTAAGTACGCCGCTAAAAATGTCTACCCAAGAACCAAGGCCATATCCCTTATGATAGCCGTGATCTTTATCACTACCCAGTGGTAGTAGTGAGCCTCCGTTTTTTAGTGCGTTAGGATCCTTCGTTTTTTGTCCGGAATCATCAATGGCCCACCCCTCGGGTATTTCTTTGTTATTTCGTTCTGCAATTTCTAGTTTTCCGTTAGCGGCTGCGGACGTAGCCATATCTAAAACAAATGAATCATCGTTTTCTGCAGGTACGGCAACACAAATGGGGTTTGTGCCAAGCATTCTTTCTTTCCCCCCAGATGGCACGACTAATGGACTCGCATTGGTCATAGAAAACCCGATAAAATCGTGTTTGAGCGCCATCATAGCATGTGCAGCAGCAATACCAAAATGATTAGAGTTATAGATACCTACCCATGAGGAACCGTAAATATCAGTTAGCTCGATACTTTTTTGCATCGCTATATGTGCTGAAACAAGCCCAATACTTCGATCTGCGTTGAGTCTAAGCATGGTTTTTTTGCGTTCTTCAAAGGTGAATGTAGGTTTGGGATTAATCCTGCCCTTTTCGATTAGCCTTAAATACCCTGATAGTCTTGCAACTCCATGACTATCTACTCCACGAAGGTCAGCCATCGTGAGTACCTGGGCACAGATAATTGCGTGTTCTTCAGACATGCCTTTTTTGAGCATGACTTCTCTTATGAAACTAGAAAGATTTTCCGAAGATACCTTCATCAATTATCTGATCTTAGCCAATATTGTAAAGCACCATTTTCCTTCCAAAATGAATCTTTCTGTTTCTCGGAAGATAATTCTAAGGACCAGTTTTGCTTTGGAAGAGCTTTATACTTACCAGCGAATTCCTTTATTTCTCCGCCCCTCGATATAAGGATATTTACATTTTCTGGCTTCCCAAGTTGCTCATAAAGTGTAATCATGTTGTTTTCAACTCTATATCCATTAATACCGATAATCTCGTCGTTGACGTTTACCCCTATGGACTCACCCGTGCCTTCTCTATGCACAAAATCTACGATGGTTTTACCGTTGGTTGTTTTTGTATTAACACCAAAATCCGAATGGTTAGTTGATTTGTTATTTACCGATATATCACCTTTAAACCCAATGATGATTTGATAATCGGGCGTATTGGCTTCATCGAGCCAGTTGTTGAAATCCCCAGTAAAATCATATTCTGCTACTTCATTACAAACTTTTAGGAATTCGTCATCGGTAAAACCCGTGCCAATGGGCCCGAAATTTTCGGCACCATAAAAGTCATTATATAACTTTTTGAAAACATCATCCAAGGACTTTTCCCCATTTGTTTTTTCACAAATCCGAGCGTCTAGCAAGGCAGCTATGATAAACCCTTTGGTGTAATAAGAGTAACCATTGTTTTTAGTGTTTTCATTTGGCCGATACTCCTTTATCCAAGCATCAAAACTAACCTCATGAAGTGTTGCGTGTTTTGACCCTGGTCTATTTTCATGATAATTGATGTACTTAGCAAGCGTATTGAGAAAGTCTTGAGGACTAACCCAGCCCAATCTGCGCATAGCGAGCTCATCGTAATAAGAGGTGATACCTTCTGCCACCCAAAGGGAATGCGTGTAATTCTCGTTATCGTAATCGAATGGACCTAAATTCACTGGGCGAATCCTTTTGACATTCCATAAATGGAAGTATTCATGCGCAACTAAATTCATGAATGAACGATACTTAGTTGGTGAACTGTAGTTGAACCTCGGCATAACCAAAACGGTACTGTTTAAATGTTCAATTCCACCGCCACCAGACTCTACATGTTGCACAATGAAGACATATTTGTTTGGGTTTACATCTTTGGGGAATTCTCCCACGATTTTAGCCATAGAAGCACAAACCGCTTTCATGTCATTTTTAAACTCTTCGTGTTTTGCATTGTTGGTTCCAACTAAAGCCACATAATGTGGCACATTCAATACATCGAATTCAAGAATATCGAATGTTCCTAGCTGTATAGGTGAATCTACGAGAATATCATAGTTATAAAAGGAATAAACAACGGTATTGGTTGAGGGGTTAAATGATACCTCTTTCATGGAGGAAATATGATTTTTCCATTGTTGAGGGATATGAAATTCTACTTTACCACTTTCTTGTTCGCTTCCTTTTAGGTACATAAAAAATGATGCTCCATTTATCAATGATTGAGACTCATTGATGAAGCTGGTTCGAGCTGAAAACTCAAAGCAGTAGACCCAATATGAGATAGTAATTAAACCCTTACCTTTTGACTCGATATCCCAAACATTCTTTCTGGATTTCTTAACATTCAAAGGTTCACCATTTATTGTAGCAGAAACATTTTCAACACTTTTTGAGAATTCTCTTACCAGATAACTACCAGGAGTCCAAACAGGCATACCAACTTGTAAAACGGTGTCTTTTTCAGCTTTGAAGATCATTTGAACCTTCGCATAATGATTTGATGGTTTTGGTAAATCAACCTTGTAGTTGATAGAAAAGGCTTGTGTTGAGTGGCTAATCATGGAAAAAAGGACAAAACTTAGAATGAATTTTATCTGATTCATTCGACAAAAGTCCATAAAATCTATGAGCTATAGAAGGTGTTTAGTCAAGGAATCTGAAATATGGATGAAAATTGGTTAATTTCACTGCTCTAAAACGTTTATGTCTGACCAAATAGTAAATAAAGTAGCTCAGAGCGGTATAGTTACGCTGAATTTAGAGCATTACTTCCCTGAGGGAGAAGCATCTTATTTAGATATAAAGGACCAATTATTTATGGGTATGATCCTCAAGGAAAAGGATTTTAGAGCTTGGGTAAAAGAACACGATTGGGATCAATATGATAATAAATATGTAGGTATTGGGTGTTCAGCCAATGCCATTATTCCAACATGGGCTTATATGTTGTTGACTTCAAAATTGCAGCCAGTGTGTAAATCGGTTTTCTTTGGGACGGTTGCAGAATTTGAATTTGTACAGTGGGAGAGGGCGCTCTCAGAAGTAGATCCTGAAGAATTTCGAGATAAAAAAGTAGTAATTAAAGGCTGCTCAGATAAAGAGGTTCCACCTTTTGCTTACGTAAAAATAACTGAATTGCTAATCCCAGTTGTTCAATCACTGATGTACGGAGAACCTTGTAGTACGGTTCCTGTTTATAAGAAGAAAAAAGGGTAGAATGCCTTAATCTACTAACGTGACTTTAATCGTGTTGGTCCGTTGTTTCTTTTTTAATGGCATACTTGCGCAGTTAATGACGTAATCACCGGGAGCAACAAAATCATGTAATTTTAGGATATTCACTACATCTTCAAAGGTTTGGTCTGTACTGATATACTTATCGTAATGGAAACCTCTCACTCCCCAAACCAAGCTTAAGGTATTTAGCAAGAGTGGGTCATTGGTGAAAATAAATACATTGGCTTCAGGTCGATAGCTGGCAACCTTGAAACCGGTATATCCACTTTTTGTCATGGCAACCACAGCCTTGGCTTGCAAGTGGTCGCTCATTCGGACCGCCGTGAAACAAACCTCGTCGCTTGGAAATGAAGGAGATGTAGATCGGGGCTTCTCCCCTTTGTAATATACTCTTGAATCCTTTTCAATATCAGATATGATATCATTCATGATCTCCACGACGCGTATCGGATATTTACCAACGGAGGTTTCCGCGCTCAACATCACAGCATCTGCACCATCAATTACGGCGTTTGCAACGTCGGTTATCTCTGCTCTTGTTGGCATACTATCCTCAATCATACTTTCCATCATTTGAGTGGCGATGATTACAGGCTTTGCATTTTTAATGCATATATCAACAATTTTCTTCTGAATTAAAGGAACTTGCTGTAATGGGACTTCTACACCCAAGTCACCGCGGGCAACCATGATTGCATCGGTTACTTTTACGATTTCCTCAATATTTTCTACAGCCTCTGGCTTTTCAATTTTTGCGATTACTTTAGCGCGTTTCCCTTTTTGTGAAATGATATTTTTTAATTCAATAATATCTTCGGGTCTACGTACAAAACTTAAAGCAACCCAATCCACATCGAGATCAAGGCCAAAATCAAGGTCTTTTCGGTCTTTTTCTGTTAGGCAAGGAGCCGAAATGTTGGTGTTAGGCAGGTTGAAACCTTTATTAGAGGTCAATGGGCCTCCTACAATGATATCTGTATTTAGTGTTTGATTATCAATGATTTCGGAAATTTGAAGTTCTACCTTACCGTCGTTTAACAAAATACGGTCACCCACATTTGCTTCTTGAGCTAAGGTTGGATAACTAACCGATAATTCATCGATGGTTGACATTTTTTGTTGTGTGGTGACCCTTATTTTCTTTCCATCAGTGAGATTGATCACGCCATCGACCTTTCCAATACGCAGTTTTGGGCCTTGTAAATCTTGAAGTATAGCAGTATGACTACCAATTTCTGCATTTATTTCACGAATCTTGCTAGCTACATCTGCGTGGATTTCGTGTGCCCCATGAGAAAAATTTAGGCGGCATACATCAACCCCAGCCTTAATTAATTTGGTAAGTTGTTCCTTAGAAGATGTCGCAGGACCAATGGTTGCAACGATTTTTGTTTTGTTAAAATTCTCTTTGTACATCGTTTATTCAGCAGAGCTGGGTATGAGGTGCGGCAAATTTAACACCCATTTCATTTTTTTTGTTCTGTCTTCAGGGAATAAATACGCCATATCTACTTTTTGTATTTCTCGGAGTATGCGTACCCAATCGGCGTTATTTTCAAATTCACTGTGTATTTGTGACACTAATATATAATCAGGAATTGGTTTTACCTTAATTAAGGGTGCATTATTCCCAATATTTTTTACCAACCACATGGGACTTATATTCCCTAATCCCTTAAAGTAGAAAACTACATGAGAAGATACTCCATTCGTATCATCCTGTGTTAGCGGGATAATTGAGGGCTCTCTTATAAACTGCAGCTCTGTTTTTTTGTGAATGTGCCAACTCAGTTCGTGAGAAGGTAATGCCGAATGAATCGCAATGTATGCGAAATCATTACCCTGAAGAGTCACGCTCGATTTGTATCTTTTCATTGACAATTTCAATTCAAAATTAAAATTTTCATAATCATCTCAAGAAAAAAATGTTTCTTTGTAGCGCAAAAATCAAATACGAATCATGTCAGAAATTGCACAAAAAGTTAAAAGTATCATCGTCGACAAGCTTGGCGTAGAAGAATCAGAAGTAGCTATCGAAGCTAGTTTTACCAATGATTTGGGTGCTGATTCATTGGATACGGTTGAATTGATCATGGAATTTGAAAAAGAATTTGATATCAGTATTCCAGACGATCAAGCTGAAAAGATCCAAACAGTAGGCGAAGCGATATCCTATATCGAAGAAAATAAAAAGTAATCATGCAACTCAGAAGGGTTGTTGTAACAGGAATGGGTGCATTGACACCCATCGGAAACACACTTGACCAATACTGGGATGGTCTTCGCAACGGAGTGAGCGGTGCTGCACCGATCACTAGGTTCGATACCGAACTAAATAAGGTCAAATTTGCTTGTGAAATCAAGGATTTTAATCCTATTGATCATTTCGACCGCAAGGAAGCGAGAAAAATGGATCCGTTCACACAATATGCAATGGTTTGCTCAGATGAAGCCATTAAAGATTCTGGTCTGTTACAAGACTCTTTAAACCTCGACCGAATTGGGGTTATTTGGGGAGCGGGTATTGGAGGTTTAACTACCTTCTTTGATGAAGTAATGAATTATGCTAAGGGTGATGGATCTCCTAGATTCTCACCCTTCTTTATTCCTAAAATGATCATCGACATCGCTGCTGGATATATTTCTATCAAGCATGGATTTAGAGGTGTGAATTTCGGGACTGTTTCTGCATGTGCTAGTTCAACACATGCACTAATCGATTCTTTTAACCTTATTCGTCTAGGTAAGGCAGATGCTATCGTTTCTGGTGGTTCTGAAGCATGCGTTAATCAGCCTGCAGTTGGTGGATTTAGCAATATGAAAGCCTTGAGTGAGCGTAACGATGATTATGCTACGGCTTCTCGTCCATTTGACAAAGACAGAGATGGATTTGTGATGGGAGAGGGAGGCGCTAGTTTAATTCTCGAGGACCTAGAACATGCTAAAGCACGTGATGCTAAGATTTATGCAGAAGTTGTAGGGGGCGGTATGACCGCTGATGCTCATCATTTAACTGCACCCCATCCTGAAGGTTTGGGAGCAAGAAACGTTATGCATCAAGCACTTGAGGATGCTAACATGAATCCCGATGAAATTGATTACATCAACGTTCATGGAACATCCACTCCGCTAGGTGATGTTGCTGAGATCAAGGCAATAAAAGATGTATTTGGAGAACATACGTATAAACTGAATGTTTCTTCAACCAAATCGATGACCGGTCATTTATTGGGTGGTGCCGGTGCAATTGAATCGGTTGCATCCATTCTGGCAATAAAACACGGTATAATACCGCCAACCATCAACCACCATACAGCCGATCCAGAAATCGATAATAAGATTAACTTAACACTGAACACCGCACAAGAACGTTCAGTTCGTGCTGCATTGTGTAATACCTTCGGCTTTGGAGGGCACAATGCATCTGTAATCTTCAAGAAATTTGAGGATTAATTGACTCCTCTTTGGGAAATAAAGAAACACATAAACTTTTAAGAACTAAAGTCTATCGATTATCGGGCATCCGACCGGTTCGATTGAAGATTTATGCGGAGGCCTTTACGCATTCCTCCATGATGGAGTCGACGGGTGAGTATAAAGGTCTAAATAATGAAAGGTTAGAATTCCTTGGGGATGCCATCTTAGACGCGGTAGTAGCAGATATTTTGTTTAATCGCTTTCCCAATAAAGACGAAGGGTTTCTTACTGAAATGAGAACCCGAATTGTCAACCGCGATCAAATGAGTGACTTGGCATATAAATTAGGGTTGATTGAAATCATTGAAATGAAGCCAGAAATCCGAAAGAATAGAAATGCGGTGAAAGGGATTGGTGGTAATGCATTGGAGGCGCTAATAGGAGCTATCTACCTAGATCGTGGTTATAAAAAGGCTTCATGGTTTATACGACATAGACTCATTGGCCAATATTTGGATATGGATAAACTTATGAACACAGCGGTGAGTCATAAGGCGATCTTTATGAAATGGGCTCAGAAACAACAAAAGCAGATCCAATGGTCGAATGAACTGAATCCAGAATCGCGATCTGCAAAACATGAGGTGACCCTCGTGGTAGATGATGAACCTTGGTTTACAGAAATCAATAAAAGCCGGAAAAAAGCGGAGGAACTTTGTTGCGAAAAAGCCTGTCGAAAATTAGAACTTTCTCAAACCTTATAGTTCGATTTGTTCGCTGGGTAAGTATTTTACCCAGTCATTATTCTTTGCGAACCGGCACCAAGAACAATCTTTCTTACCGCATCCTTCTAAAAACGATCGTGACGTTAGCTTTTCAAATGCAGTAGTTATGCAGTTTTTAATGATCCGTTTTTCATCCTCGGAAAATGTGATTTCGATGGTTTCAAAATCTCCATTTTCATTTTCGACCATCGGTTCAACACCTCCAGAGGCTTTATGCCATAGGTATTCTGCACTTTCTTCAATCATTAGACAATAGATTCCCACTTGTAACCAGTAATCACTTGGTACCTGGCCTTCTTTGAAACGACTAGAGAGTGTACTTTTTGATTTGATCTTACTGAGATTTCCAGTTTTATAATCAATGATCTTAACCGATTTCCCTTCAATGATTAATTTGTCAACCATGCCCTTTATCGGCACTCCTCCTAACTCAGATTGAACGAAGTATTCGGTTTTTACATCTTTATATTGAATGTACTCTTCTTTCTTTTTTGGGAGCATAGATTGCCATAGCTGTTTGCCTTGCTCTAGTCGTGAATCGAATTGTTTTTCAGTAAAATGCCCTTTGAATCGGTTCATTTGGCCACTGAAGTAATCAATAAGAACATCGGTTTCCATCCATTTATTATCACGCACCCAAGTATCAACTAAATGCCTCATACTGTGGTGTATCGCATTACCATAGGATAAGTATTCGTTTGGTGAGGAAGGAACCCGCACGATATTATTGTAGTAAAATGAAAGTCCGCATTCTAGAATGTTTTTAATAGAGGATGGAGAGAATACAAAATTTTCAAGCCGCTTGTTAATCTTATCATCGATGTGCCCTTCAATCAAAGGAGCTCCCTGACTAATGAGCATTTGCTGTTGGGCCCAAATAAGGGATTCTTCAGATAATTCGGTTGGCTTTAAATCCTCAAAAAGGTTATCAGGAGCTAATTCATTAAGAAACATGGTCGGCTCAAGTGAGTCTTTTTTATCGGTTAGCTTTCTCGTGAAGTAACTGATATTCAGCGTTTCTTCAGCCCTCGTCATCGCTACAAAAAACAATCTTCTACGTTCTTCAAGACTGTAGGATATATCCTCGTCGATATTCCTATTCATTCCCTCAAATAAATCACGCACCTTAAACGGGTAACTCTGAGCAGATTGTTGCCCCCATTCTTTTTCGATTCCTCGGATGATGAATACATGCTTAAACTCTAAACCTTTAGAGCCGTGGGCCGACATTAATTTAATGCCATTTTGATCACCAGTTCGTCTTTCCAAAAGTATAGGTATATCACCAGCTTTGAGGGTAGAGATAGTTTCAAGTAACTCGTTCAATTTCATGAAAGGATTTCGTTCACATTGCTCATTGATATAATTTACAAAAGAATGAAGAACTTCTAAGAGCCACGTCTGGTTCTTTTGTGTGGAATAGGAGATAAATCCAAACTCAGATAAAATTTTGCTTACATAAGCTCCAAGTGTATTAAACCGAATCCCCTTAATGGTATCGTCGATGAATTGAAAGAGCTGTTTAATCTGTTCCGTTTCATCTCGATTGAGGTAGCTTAATCCGGGTCCATCAATTATATGGTTTTGGATATGATCCCTCCACGAGTAGTTTGTATAATCTCCTGAATGTTTTCTTGCATTACGGATTTCGTAGATATCCGCAGACATTTGGTTCAAAGCATACGGCCTAAAATCATATAATTTACTCGTTAATAGAGGGAATAATAAATGCTCACCGCTATTTGGAATCGTAGATTCTTTTTGGAAATATTCCAACCAATCAATCAACACATCAATAATGGGCAATCCCAGGATGTCAATACTTTTGTCCCATTGATATGCAATCTTTTTAGTGCGTAGATATTCAATGTAGGGTTCGGCAAATCGGTGTTTGGTGTAAATGATGGCAATATCTTTAGGGGCAACATTTTTTTCTAAAAGTTGAGTTATTTGTTCCACCGTACCGACAACCTCATGAAATTCATTGAAATATCGTTTGATTATGGGTCTAATCTGAGGGTAATTCTGATTTTGGCTTGCTGCATCTAGCTCTTTACTTAAGGAAGTATCTGAATTGACCAATCTGTGTTGATTATGTTTGATTAGAAGACCAGATGCATCTAATATTGGTTGGCTACTTCGGTAGTTTTCCGTTAAGACCACAGTGGTAAGATTTGCAGAGTATCGAGATTTAAAATCCAACATGTTACTCAGTCTCGCCCCCTGAAATGCGTAAATACTCTGATCATCATCACCTACTACAAAACAATCTGGATTGTCCCCATGAAAGTCAATCAATAGATGCATGATTTCAGACTGCAGGTAACTGGTATCTTGAAATTCATCGACTAATACATAATTGAATTCTTCTTGAATGGACATCTTATATTCCTCGTCGGAAGATAGTTTTTCGTAAACCCATTCAATCATATCCTGAAATTCGTAAACACCGAGTGCCTTTTTCTTCTCTTGATATGGTTTAAGCAATCTTGCAGCTTCTATGAGCATTTCCCATCCACCCATTAGTTTCTTCCAATCGTTTGGATTGATATCTCCTTTTGCCTTGCCCTTATAATTTCGCTTATACAATGCATCTGGGAAATGAGCCTTGAAATATTCTTCATCTTGGCATTTCTCAATCATTTGTTCAATATCCTCGGCTTGAAGTTTTTCATCCCGCATAATCCCCCAAACTTCGGATAATTGTTTATGCTTGCTCGTATTGTAAGATTGATAGTCTTTTAATGGATTTGAATGGGGTAAATCATCAAGCAGACTCTGGATTAGCTGCATTCTTTCAAGATCGTCCATAACGCGCAATTCTCGTTTACCATACAAATCTTGTCTGTCCGAAATAAATTTGTTACACAACCCGTGAAAGGTATAAATATTGACTTTATACGATTCTGTACCCATGAATTTACTTAGACGTTGCCTCATTGCAGTTGCGCCAGCCTCAGTGTAGGTTAAGCAAAGAATATTTTTTGGATTGGTATCTGTTTTTCTGAGAATATTAAGAATTCTCGTTGCCAAAATCTGAGTTTTACCCGTGCCCGGACCTGCAATGACCATAACGGGGCCATTTATAGCGTCTACCGCCTGTTTTTGACCACGGTTAAGATGGTTGTATAGTTCTGTAAATTGGTCATCAAATCTTTGCATGGTGAAATATACATTGTCAGTTAATAAAATACAATCGGACTTAAATATCTTTGTTGAGATGCCAACAACTAGCGAACAGTATGATGCCGTGATATCAACATGTAAAGAAGTATTTGAAAAGAAGAATACCGATTACGGCCCTTCTTGGAGACTTTTTCGCCCTTCTAGTCTGACAGATCAAATTTACATTAAGGCTCAACGCATACGAAATATCGAACAATCAGGCCAAAACCATGTAGGGGATGATGTGATTGGAGAATTCATGGGTATTGTTAATTACTCATTGATGGCTCTAATTCAAGTAGCCCATCCTCACAACGAAAGCGATCCAATGACACCCAGCAGCGATATCAACCAGTGGTATGAGCAACTTATTGAAGATACCAAGAATTTAATGGTGCTCAAAAACTCCGATTACAGCGAAGTTTGGCGTGAAATGCGTATCAGTAGCTTCACCGATATGATTTTGGTGAAATTGTCAAGAATTAAACAAATTGAGGATAACAAGGGGAAAACCACAATCTCAGAGGGTGTAGAAGGTAATTATCAGGATATTATCAACTATGCAATTTTTGCGCTCATTAGATTCAACGAATAAAAATGAAAAAACTATTTCTTTTTGCTAGATTATTTACTGGAGTACTGTTCATTTTTTCAGGGATTGTAAAACTCGATGACCCTTCTGGATTTGCCATTAAACTGAATGAGTATTTCGACGTATTTGCTGAGGATGTTTCTACTAAACAGGATTCAGTAAATGCAACAATTCGTTGCAACGATGTTTTATTGATTGAAAAGAAATACGAATTGTATACTTCCGATGACGTTAAGGATATCCAAATAAAAATTGAAGGAGACAGCCTTTTAAGGTCAGCAAAACTGAAATGGGGAGGGAGTAGTATTGCCAATGAAGAAACCAAACGATTATCCTTCCCAGCAAAGGTAGAATTTGATATTATCGGTATGGATGGCAAATCAATTGGTCATCAATTTGTGATTGATTCGCTACAGAATGGGACACTGAGTCATAACGAAGACCTAATGATGGATATTTCATCCTGGGTTAAAGGGGAATCTTGGCTTTCAATATTTTTCAAAGGTTGTAAGGACTACTCGCTCTATTTTAGTGGGTTTTTCTGCGCACTTGAAGTGGTTTTAGGATTTGCAATGCTCATTGGATGGCAGTTCAATATCACAATTTTAATCACGGCTTTGCTTATCGGTTTTTTCACTTTTCTAACTTGGTATAGCGCTTATTTTAATAAGGTCACCGATTGCGGCTGTTTTGGCGATTTTATAAAACTTAAACCTTGGGATTCCTTCAAGAAGGATATCATTTTATCGGTACTAGTTGTCATTCTTGTGGTTGGTCGAAAGTACAATAAGTCGTTTTTTGTAGAGTCAAAGTCACACTTGGTTATGTCCGTTTTCTCTCTGCTGACTATCGGATTTGGTTGGTATTGTTACACGTATTTACCGGTATGGGATTTTCTTCCTTACAAGAAAGGGAATGATATCAAACATATTATGACGTACATCCCTGAAGGAGAAAGAGAAACAGATTCCATCAGAATTCGCTTCATGATGAAAAAGGATAATGACTCTTTGTTAGTATCAACAGCACAGTATTCAGAATTTAGTCAACGAGGGTATCAGTTTGTTCGTCAAGACCGTGAAATCATCATTCCTGGATATGAATCCCCAATCCATGACTTTGCGATTTACAATGCTGAGTCTGGAGAGGATTTCAAAGATAAAATGCTAGATTACCAAGGGTTTCAATTAGTATTCGTCATTCCATTTTTGAGTGAAGTCAATACCAACGCCTTACCACAGGCAGAAGTTTGTAATAATTGGGCTCGTAAGAATCAAATTCCCTTTTGGGGATTAACGTCTGCTTCTTTACAAGCATCTAATTCTTTTAAGGATGAGCGTGATATTAACTTTATGTTGTATTCGGCCGATCAAAAAATGCTCATGACCATGGCCAGATATAACCCCACCTTATACCTGTTTAATGGATCGACTATCGTTGAAAAATGGAGTGGAGCTTCAATGCCTAGTTTACAAACATTAAACTCGTTTATATTATCTAAATGATTTCATTTTGGATAAAAAAAGTACCGTTCTTTATTGCCGTGTTACTTGGGCTGATTGGGATGATATTTTATTTATTCCAAGCCCTCCCGGGTCCTGAGCAGATTTTAAGTGGTCAACGAACAGATAAAGCTACAACCGATGCTATTGTCCGTGATTTAGGATTAGATCAACCTGTATATTCCCAGGCGATATCCTACCTAAATGATGTATCACCTATTTCTGTTTATTCACAGGATAATACACCAAACGGGATCAAAGGCATCGAAATGAAGCTCAGAAACCATTCTGTTTGGATTAAATGGCCATACTTGAGAAGGTCATTTCAAACTAAGCGACTTGTGAGTGAAATGTTATCAGAAGCATTCATTGGTACCATGATTCTAGCTTTTGCTGCTATACTTATTGCAGTAGTTATTGGAATACCTCTGGGTGTATTTGCAGCGCGTAAGGAAGGTAGTTTTGTAGATAAATCGATCGTTGCCTTTTCCACGTTGGGGATTTCTGTCCCATCATTTTTCTCGGCAATGTTATTGTCATGGTTATTCGGATTTGTTTGGAATCAGTATACGGGGCTTACCATGACCGGTAGTTGGAGAGAATTAAGTGCGGATGGATCACGTTTTATATGGAAACCAGAAAATCTAATTTTACCAGCTTTTGCCCTTGGTTTGAGACCTGTAGCGGTTTTTATACAATTGGCCAGAAATAATATGGCTGATACATTAAAGTTAGACTTCATACAAACGGCAAAAGCAAAAGGCTTAAGCACAAAAAAGGTGCTTTGGAAGCATGCCTTTCCTAATGCATTAAACCCGCTTGTAACTTCTATAGGTGGTTGGTTTAGTAGTTTGTTGGCTGGTTCGTTCTTTACGGAGTACATTTTTCAATGGAAAGGTCTAGGAAAGGTAACCATTGAGGCCCTTCAACAAAGTGATTTTCCCGTGGTAATGGGTGGGGTTTTATTCACAGCTTGTTTGTTCTTTGTAATCAACACTCTCACGGAAGTGTTGTATGTTTGGATAGATCCGAGAGTAAGATCATGAACAAAGTTTACATCGTAGGACTACCAGCTTCAGGAAAAACAACCATCGGTCGATGGCTGTCTGAAAAAATGAATTGGTCATTTTTGGATATCGATGAAAAAATTGTTCAAGACCAAGGGATGTCCATTTTTGATTATTTCAAAATTCATGGAGAGGAATCATTTCGGTTATTGGAAACAAAAATTTTAAGGGAAACCGAAACTTTAAGCCACTATGTGATTGCGTGTGGTGGTGGAACAGCGTCTCATTCAGATAACATGATGTGGATGTCAGCACAAGGATTGACACTCTTTTTGAATCCAGATTTAGGTACAATACAGACGCGAATCGTGGAAAATCCCAATCACAGACCCATTTTCGAGGATAAAAGTATCACGCAAATAAGAGAAATGTTGCATGAATTACTTGAAAAGAGGGGATCTGATTACCATAAATCCAAAATAATCTGGAATAAGCCCAAACCTGAAAAAACACTTCATATAGCTATAAATCAATTAGTTATGTGATTTTTTTTCACTGATTGTTAAGGTTTGTTAGTTAAAAGTGCACAATTTTAGTACGCTTTTATTTTTACTGAAGTTTGGTAATAACACGGAGTTTCATACTTTTGACACAATCAACAAAACCAAATTTAATTTATATGAACAAGTCAGACTTAATCGGTAAAATGTCAGCAGATGCTGGTATTACTAAAACACAAGCTCAAACAGCATTGAACAGCTTCATGGAAGCGACTACTAACGCTTTGAAAAGCGATGACAAAGTAATCTTGGTTGGATTCGGTACATTCTCTACAAGTGCTCGTAGCGCTCGTAAAGGTAGAAACCCAAGAACTGGTGCTGAAATTAACATCGCTGCTAAGAAAGTGGTGCGTTTCAAGCCAGGTGCTGAGCTTAGTGAAAAAGTAAAATAAATTTTTACCCACTAGGTAAAAAAGCCCCGCTTCATAGCGGGGCTTTTTTGTTTAGTTTTGCTACATGTCTCAGCAGATATCCATAAAATCAATGTTTATGTCAGATATGGCTCAAACCAACCCTGGGCCCATTGGGATACAAATCGACCATGCTGAAGGTTGTTTGTTGTATGATTCTGATGGCAACACTTACATTGACTTGATCTCCGGTATCTCAGTAAGTAGTCTTGGGCACCAACACCCAGATATTCAAAGGGAGCTACATGAACAAATTGACCATCATTTACATGTCATGGTTTATGGGGAGGTGATTCATTCGCCTACCGTAAATTATGCACATAATCTATTGGAAGATTTACCTCACTCACTTAATTCAGTGTACTTTTTGAATTCTGGTTCTGAAGCGATTGATGCTGCAATGAAATTGGCAAAACGTTTTACCAGACGATCTACTTTCGTTTCACAAGTACAAGCTTATCATGGTAGTGGCCAAGGTCCACTTTCATTAATGGATGATGACTACTTTACCCAGCGCTACAGGCCTCTTTTAAACGGAGTTTACAGAATTAAACAAAATGATATTCAGGCTATTAATAACCTCCCAAAGCAAGGAGTAGCGGCTGTTATCGTGGAGTTGATCCAGTCAGAACGAGGAGCATTATTAGCTGATGCAAATTTTATCTATGGGTTAAGAGAATACTGTCATGTCACCCAGTCATTGCTTGTTTTCGATGAGATTCAATCTGGATTTTACAGAACCGGAACAGACTACTTGTTTAGACAGTTTGAAATAACACCGGATATGTTAATCATAGGGAAAGCCGCTGGAGGTGGTTTACCCATGGGTGCAGTCATTACTTCGAGAGAAATTATGTCTGCTTTTACCAATAACCCCATCCTGGGACATATTACAACGTTTGGAGGTCATCCGCTGACTGCGAGAGCTGGAAATGCAGCTCTTAAATTCCTTAAGAAGAATTTAAAAGTACTCGAAATCTCAAGAAAAGAGTCGTTGTTTAAGGAGTTGCTCGTGCATGAGCGAATTCATGGGGTAGAAGGTCGAGGGCTTTTACTTGCATGTCATTTGGATGAGTCAATCGATATCATTGAGTTCAATAAGTTGCTTTTGGGTAAAGGTGTTTTTACGGATTGGTTTCTTTTCAATATGAACGCAATACGAATAGCCCCTCCTTTGATCATCAACGAAGAACAAATAAAAGAAGTTTGTGATGCGATTTTATCTTCATTGACGGAGTACACGAATTAGTTTGGGGGGAGTTCTTATTATATTTGTCTTTTAATAAGAGTGAATTTGAAGCCGATATATGGACTCGTGGTTTTCTCCCTGCTCATTGCAGGTTGCGAGAAGATTTATGAAGAACCTAAAGATAGTGTCATAGAAGGAATCGAAGCAATTGAACAACTCAATTCCTCTATATCTATTTTGCCCGTTATCGAACACATTAATTCTCGATTTTCTCAAGAGGGAATGGATATTCTTGTGAAGCAAAAGTTAGAAACGGAATTAAATGCTGAGATTCTTTGGATTGACTCAGTTTTTGGTAACAACGAGGAGGTAGCACTGAATATAGAATTGATGGGTAATAATCGAATCTTCCCGAATGATTACACAGGGGAAATGGAAATTACAGTAAAACGGAACTATCTTGAACTAGGTAGTGAGGTATCGGTGCAAATATCCAACACCAATCCATTGATCATTGATGACGACAAAGATGAATCGTACTCGCTTCGCGGTTCGATAGAGATTCAGAGAACCCTAACAAACACGATTGAAGTTGATTTACAAGGGCTATCGATTGTATCTGACTATGATGCCTACCAATGGAAAGGGTTGCTTACGTACGACTGGGTTTCAGGTGAAAATATACCCGGTGTCATCAATGATATCATTCATGTGAGCGGAGATGGTACGCTTAAGGATGAAAATAAAATTGAATTCTCCTGGGATATTACAACACCCTTAACATGGAACATTGAACCATATTGTACACGTTATTTTACATCTGGAGTTCTCTTGGTTAAAGATGACGAAAGATATAACATCAATTTTGACCCTTTTGAAAATGGTGCATGTAACGATATTGTGAAAATCACAAAAGCGGGGAAAAGTTACGAAATCAATTTAGCAGATTAAATAGACCTCGGAAAGGGTACCTGTACATATAGGTCATTTCCGCGTTGGAACCAATAATGGTCCAATCCATTGGTAAGCCAGAGGTAGGGGGTGTCCAATTTTGTGTTATACCAACCAATCTGAAGTAAAGTATCTGCATTAACAGAGATTTCTGGTGCCTTGCATTCAACCAATATTTGGGGCTTCCCATTTTTGTCAAATGAAGCTATATCAATTCTTTTAGGTCTCTGGTTTAAGGTGATTTGTCTTTCCACAGCTATTCGACTCGTTGGTATATCAAAGTTGGAAGTCAATAGCTCTAGGCAGTGTTGCCGTACCCATTCTTCCGGGGTGAGGGGGATAATTTTATTTCGAACTCTATCAAAAATGAACTTTTTTTGTTCATCGATTCGATCCGCTAATGGATAAGATGGAAAATTCAACTTACGCAAGGCGACGAATTTAGAAAAATAATGGCGAAAAAAGCGGCTACCATTGAATCCTTTGTAAGAATTGACGAGGAAATCTCTTCGGGTAACTTTTCGCCTGTATACTTTTTCCTGGGCGATGAGACTTATTTTACGGATTACTTAACCACTAAGATTGAAAAGTCGGTGGTTCCGGAAGAAGCGAGAAGTTTCAATCAGACCATCCTTTACGGAAAGGAAACCAACGGCAACGATTTAGTCTCTATTGCTAAAAGATATCCCATGATGTCGGATTATCAATTGGTCGTGGTCAAGGATGCCCAAGATTTGAAAGACGCAGATGCTCTGGTGTCTTATCTGGAAAACCCACTTAACTCTACTGTATTGGTGATGGCTTACCGGAAGTCTAAGCTGGATAAACGAAGCAAACTAGCCAAACTAGCTTCTAAATACACTTTTGCCGAGTTCATTCCACTGCGAGATTATCAAATGAAGGATTGGTTGCCGGTTTTTGCTGAAAAGCACGGTCGACGTATCGATTCTGATGGAATTCAAAGACTGATAGATTTAATCGGGGCTAACCTTTCGAAAATCCATAACGAACTAGATAAAATATTTGCTACGGTAAAAGATGAATTCATCCGTGATATTCATATCGAAGAACATGTTGGATTCAATCGAGAATATAACGTGTTTGAATTGCAGAAAGCCCTCGGAGATCGGAATTTCAATAAAGCCGTCCAAATTGCCCACCAAATGAGTGCAACGATGGAAAAGGGTGAAATGATGAGAACACTTCCCGTACTGCATAAATATTTCTCTAATGTATTGTTAACACACGGTTTAGGAAATGTTAGCGACTCAGAAATTGCATCGAAATTAGGTGTTAATCCCTATTTCGTCAGGGATTACCTTACCGCCAAAAGGAATTATTCCGTTTTAAATCTTGAGGGAGTACTTAACAAACTGAAATACCTCGATCTTCGACTGAAAGGTGTCAATCGCGGAGCTGCAACAGATGGGGATTTACTCATTGAGACGGTTGTAGGTATACTCAAGTCCTAGCCGATTTAGTTCGTCTCAACCGTATTTAAATTTCCATTTTAACAAGTAATTCAGTTATTTCGTAAAAACCATTATTTCAAGATGAAAAAATTATACTCCTTTATTTATTTGGGATTAGGAATTGGACTTCTTCAAGCTCAGTCTATCAAACAAACAGATTTACTTGAAAAAGCGAAGTCTGGTGACATGCAAAAAACAACATACCTCGACGGAAAAGTTCGCTTGGATCAAGCAACAAACTCAGGAAAAGTTGTTGGGTCAAAGAAAAGCAAAGTAAGCAACCGCGCTGCCGATCATAGTGCTTTTGTGAAAATTGGTGAGACCTATTATGATCTACAAACCAATTATGCCATGCCTCATCGATTGATAACTCATGACGATGGATCGCATTCGGCAACTTGGATTACTTCCCCATCTGGAGCGGTTGGATTTCCAGGCCGTGGAGCAGGTTACAACTTCAGAAATGCTTCAACCGATGATTGGCAAGAAGCAAGCAGCGAGCGCGTTGAGGAAAGTAGCCGTTCAGGTTGGCCCAATATCGGAGTCTTGAGCGATGGCAATACATTTACTATCGGTCATGATGCTGGTAATGGTGGATTTTACATGACCAAATCAACCACACCAGGTGCTAGACCCTCAGTAACAAATTATATCCTATCTGAAAAGCCCTACAAGCCAATTTGGTCACGTACAGGAAACGCTGGAGATACTATACATTTGATTTGTTCATACACTGATTCCGCGGCTCCAGGCGAGTCTCGTGCACCAACACGTAAAGGTATTTTTGCTCCAATGGTGTATTCAAGAAGCTTCGATGGAGGCGAAACCTGGAATATTACGCATCAAATGTTACCACAATATGATTCTACGTTAACCAATAATGGTGGCGCTGATCAATACGCAATTGATGTTAAAGGTGATGTTGTAGCTATTGCCAATGCAGACTTAATGCAGGGCGTAGTAGTATGGAAGAGTGAAGATGCAGGTGAAACTTGGAGAAGATACCTAGCCGATAGTTTCCCTTACGCGCCGTTTACCGGTAAAGAGTTTATGGTTGATACACCATATACTGCAGATGGTACAATCGACGTGTTAATCGACCCTAATGGTCAGGTTCATGCATTTTGGGGTTTAGCGCGAGTATACGATGATGATACCTCTGACCAGTCTTACAGCTTTTATCCTGGTTATCAAGGAATTGTATATTGGAATGAAGGTATGAGTATTACGAATGATAGCAACTTTTTAATCGCTGCTGGTGGTGAGTTTGATCGTACGGAAGATGGTATCGCTTCGTTGGCACAGGCCACAACGGCCGGCCTGCAAGAAGGGAATGTGCCTACTGGTTTATCAACCGTTGCTCGTTTAGGAAATACTTCTGCAATGAGACAACCAAGTGCCGGTTGCGACGATCAAGGTAATATTTTTGTGACCTTCTCGGTACCTATGGAAGAGGATTTATCCTTCCTTGACGCCAATTTCCGTGACATTGGAATTGTGCACTCTACCGATGGCGGTAGCACATGGGCTACTCCTCAAAATATTACACAGGTAATCCAAAAAGAAGATGACTTTGCGTGTATTGCTCGTGAAGTTGGAGATTTTGTGCATGTAATGTGGCAGCAAGATGAGGTCCCTGGAACGAATCTTCAAAATAACTTGGCGTTATTCGCGAATCATGAGGTGATGTTGAATACCATTTATTACCAGGCAATCCCTAAGGCATCTTTGCTTACAGGTGAGATAGGAATGTTATATGGTGTGAATACCGAAGTTCCTAGTACAGGTGATGTTTTTGTGGTTGGACAGAATTTCCCGAATCCATTCAACGAGTCTTCAAATGTTATTGTTTATCTGTCTAAGCCTGGAGATATTACTTTAGAAATCAGAAATACAACAGGAGCTTTAGTGCACACACAGAGTTATGATGGTCTGTTAAGAGGCAATCATAACTTAGAGATCAATGCAAATAACCTAAAGAGTGGTGTGTATAACTACTCGGTGATAGCAGGCGGTTCTCGTGTAACAAAGACCATGATGGTAACCAAGTAATTTATCCATAGATATTTGTAATTAAAGGCCAACCTTGTGTTGGCCTTTAATATTTTTGTAAAGCATGCGCATTGGTTACCTATATCAGTTATTCGCGGGACTCCTTTTCTTTGGAATTGGATTGTATTTTCTAATTGCCGGGGAAAAGGTATTTGAAGGATCCCTAGGTGAAGGTTGGCATAAAGGGTTTGCGTATGTGGTTATGGTTTGGTCCGTGTTCAAATGGATCAACGCTTTTTTACTCTACAAAAAGAGAAAAAATCAATGAAGAATTGGGTGTTTGTTATAGGTGTTTTGGCCGTGTCACTAATAGCTTGTGATGATTTTTCCTATGTCGGAAAAGCAAATGATGTACCAACTGCCGGTAGGGTAAAGGTTGGGTTTGATCGTGGAGACTCAATGATGGTGGTGCAATGGCTAGAAATGTTTCATGCCAAATACCCTCAAGCCAGTATTATAACGGTATTCAAAGAAACCGATGAGTTGGTGGAGCAATGGATGAAGGATTCGATTCAAGGGGTGTTCCTACATAAGAAGTTTAGTCAGGAAGAATTGAACTGGCTAGAAGATAAAAAAAATGCCACCATCAATGAGGTGCCAATGGGAACAACCTCTGTTGTTTTTATTACCAATCCCAATTCAAAAATTAATTCAATAGACTTTTATTCAGGCCAAACCAATTGGAATGAAGTTACCCATTGGATTATACGTAGCAAGAATATGAAGGGGTATCGATTATTGAAAAAAGACACACTGCTGTCAAATATTGCTAAAAAGGCCTTGTTCAATAAAAGGATCAAAGAAACTAGCTCTGATGTGAATACGATCAACTCCGTGTTGAAAGAACCTAACTCGCTAGGGATTATCTCCTTAAATACCATTGCAGATAAGCGAGATTCTCTCTCCGTTGCATTGAAAAGAAAGGTGAAAGTGGTTCCTGTAATAGCGAATAACGAAGCACAGTATCCTTTCCAATCTCAAATTGCTGCAAAGCAATATCCATACACTTTGCCATTGATAAGCTATGAATCTCAGGGATATAGTGGATTAATCAAGGGATTGGTGATTTATACGAATTCACAAGCAGGGCAGGCATTACTTCAAAAATCAGGCCTTATCCCCGCAAATTATCAAGGAAGAAAAATTCAAGTCAAAGTGGATTAATGCCATGGTTTTGTCATGAATGGAAGAAATCCATTTACCTTTTAGTTGTTAAAAGGGATCAATCGTCGATGATATGGGATGATTTTCGCATATCCTTACAATGATTTAACATTTAATTAGTTTTTTTGCAGACCAAATGAAAAAATTCATCTTTAGTACACTCGTTTTAACATCCTTGTCGGTAATACAGATTTCGGCACAATCGTTAAAAACAGCGAAAGTATTTTCAAGAAACGAACAGTTCGAAGACGCCGAAAAGGTTTTTGAGCAGTTGATCAACAAAAAGCCAAAAACAGGTCCTAATTATTATTATGCGGCCATGAACCAGTTTTCCAAAGGCGATTCAGCTGCGGCTGTTGCCCTTTTAGTGAAAGGTGGAATCAATGCGCCAAAGTGTAAAATGGTTTTAGTAGGTAAAGGATATGTGTCTTTGCGTCAAGGTGAAGAAAAAGCGGCAGAAAACTATTTCCAGCAATCTTTAGATATCAAAAAGAGAAAAAGAAAGGAAATCAACAAAGAGATTGCCCGTTCATACTTGAATCAACCCTTTGCCACTAAAGAGAAGTCTATCGAGTACGCTAAAAAAGCAAAAGATTACCTACAAAATGCATCTAATGATTTTGAGTCTAAATTGTTACTAGGTGATGCGTATGCCATGATTGATGAGAATGATCTATCGGCAGCCGTACAACAGTTTATCGTTTCAGGGTATGAAGAGCCAAATGACCCACGTCCATTGTTGAGAGAAGCATTTGTTTACCGACGTGCAAAAAACTATGAGCTAGCTAAACTTCGTATCCAACAGGCACTATCTAAAGATGCTGACTACGCTCCGGCTTATCGTCAGTTAGCGGAGATTTTTCAATTAATGGAGCAAGCAGATAGCTCAATCCATTATTTTGAGGAATACTTAAAACGTAATAATAACCTTTCAGCAAGGGTACGTTTTGTAGAGGCTTTATATTTGAATAGTGAGTTTGATCGTGCCATCACCGAAGGTAAGTCTTTGCTTGATCAAAAAGAGATACCTAATATCTACGGTGTGATTGCCTATTCGTATGTGGGTAAAAAGAAGACCACAGCAGAAGAGGTTAAGGATGGTTTGAAAAACTTTAAGTTATACGAAGAGAAGTTTGTTAGTCAAAAAAAGAGAGATCTAAGTAGCCGCGAGCATTTCTTTAAGGCTAACTTGTTATTTAGAGATGGTCAAATAGGAGAATCTTGGAGGTCGTTCGAAAATTCCTTGAAGGATACAGACAAAGCGTCTATCACCATGTATGATGCCTCAAAAGAGTTGTTCTACAACCTCGGAAAAGATGTGTCTAGAGAGATTTCATCATTGCCAAAAAACGATTCTACCGTAGAAGGGAAGACGCTGAAGATGAACCTCGAAAAGCAGAAGTATGATGCGTATAATTATGCCCACAAAGCCCTACAAATGAAGCGAGCTAAAAATGGGAGTGATTCATTGAATTTGGTTGACTTATTCTATGCTGGCCGCTGTCTGAATTTCATGGATAGAAATGAAGAAGCTTTGGAGGTTTACAATGAAATTATCCAGCAGGATACCAATTACATTTCTGGTTATTACCTGATAGCCACGACTTCGGCCTTGATAGATCCTTCTGATACAACAGGTAATGTGCGTGCAGCTTATCAGACTTGGATTGATAGATTAGATTCTGCTCAGTTTGTGAAGTACAAAAAAGATGTCGAAAATGCTTATCGGAATATGGCATTCTTTGCTCAAAAGAATAAAGACTATGAGATGACATCTCATTACTACGGTAAGGTGCTTGAACTAAGACCAGATGATGAGACCATTGCGGATATCAAAGCAAGGATTGATGATTATTTGGAAAAAGTTAGAGCGCGTGAAGCTCGATTAAAGGAAAAAGAACAGCAATAAAAATTGCAATAATCACAAGTGAAGCCTCGCGAAAGCGGGGCTTTACTTATTTTTGAGCGATGCCAATTAAAAAGATATTTCTATCGGTAGTATGTTGCCTGCCGTTTATTGCGTTTGCGCAGTTCTCAAATGTCGCCATCGTGCAGCTGAAATCACCTGGGGATTGGGGTGATTTTAAAATTGATGATTATGTGGTAGATACTATTGACTCCGATTGGGGGATTTTTCAATTACAAAGGCATTCTAATAATGTGTATGCTATACCTGAACCACAGAGTTTTAAAACCGAACTAGAGTATATAAATGAGGTGTATCATATTTTTTCGAATGTTCAATTAGTGCATGAAGTTACCAAACGAGTTGCACCGAATGATCCCTTTTTTGCTAGTCAGCCATATTATGGGCATATCGGTTTGAACTATGTTTGGAATTATCAAAAAAATGGAGTCACATTAAATGGCGATACGCTAGTAGTTGCATACATCGATGACGGAGTAGATACAACACATCCCGACCTTCGGCTAAATCTATGGAGAAACATCAAAGAGATACCAAATAATGGTATTGATGACGATACAAATGGATATATAGATGATTACAGAGGTTGGAATGCAGGAGAAAAAAATGGGAATGTTTTTTCATCCACTAGTTTAATAGATGGTCATGGTACTCGCATAGCAGGAATATTGGGTGCTGATGGAAATAACGGAATTGGTTGTGCCGGCACTAATTGGCATGTTAAGATGTTGCCCATTAATTGTTACCCCGATAATATGTTAAATGTGGAGTCAGCCGTAATTCGTGCTATGATCTATGCATTTAAAAACAAAAAAGCATATCTAGAATCTGACGGAGAAAAGGGTATCAATATCGTGGTATTAAATATGTCACTTGGTATGGACGAAGCATTTCCCAATGATGCACCGACTTGGTGTTCTTTGTATGACTCTTTGGGATCAGTAGGTATTTGGTGTTATTCAGCAGCTACAAATAGGAATGTCGATGTGGGTGAAAGCGGAGATATTCCCACTTTGTGTCCATCAAAGTTCCTCACAACCGTGAATGTATCTGACTTAAACGATCAGCATTACAGTAGTGGGTACTCTGATAGCTTTGTGGATTTATCTGCGCCTGGGGTTAATATTTTGACCACTGTTCCTGAAAGTCTATTACCAAAAAACCCATACGCGTCTGAATCTGGTACATCTTACAGTTCACCAATGGTGGCTGGTGTATCCGTTTTATTAGAGACGATGGCTTGTAATTCCTACCTCGATTTAAAACAGAGTAACCCGGACTCTGCCATGAACCTTTGGAATAAATGGTTACGTTCTTCAGTATCAAAAAGCGGTGAATTTGAATCCAAAACACGATTTGGAGGGCGCTTAGATGCCGCAACATGGTTTAATGAAATGACGGAGTGGTGCATAAAACATGATTTAGAATACAACAGGAATAAGGCAATTAATGATTTTGTGATTGCACCATATCCTAATCCTGTCAAGGCTGAAGGCATTTTGTATGTTCAAACTCTTGACGACGGTCGGTATCAATGGTTGAATCAATTAGGCCAAAAAGTAGGGCAGGGCCAATTTGTGGTAGGTGAAAACGAGATAACCAGCCCCCATCAAGCAGGTATATACACATTAGTTTGTGATTCTTTCGGTAAACGGAAGCATTTTAATATAGTCGTTTTGGATTAATCACGCGTCTATTTTGGTAGTAATCAATAATATGCGTTATCGTCCAAAAAATACCAGAAATTTTCTTTTTAAAAGGTTGAAATAATGCATTTCAGCATTATCTTTGCATCCCGTTCTGAAACAAGCGACAGATAAAAAGTTGAGCGAGATAAGATTCGCAAGATTTTTTTGAAAAAAAGATTGCTCAGGTAGTTGTTGGAATAAAATTAATTACTACTTTTGCACTCCCGTTCGCAAGGATGGGGACGAAAAAAAAGGAATCAACATCCAAATCGTGAAGAGGCGGATGCATGATAAAGTTCTTTGAAAGAAAGGTAAGGAATAGCAAGCCACCCAAGTTAATAAAATACTTTGGGAAGCCGGA